>Ga0256407_10006454_pt1 | contig 18089 bp, 4 predicted proteins | sample RumenRJG_04DNA_FD_193489 | JGI IMG/M metagenome (GOLD analysis project Ga0256407, IMG submission 193489) | Bovine rumen microbial communities from Lethbridge, Alberta, Canada - RJG_04 | ecosystem: Host-associated > Mammals > Digestive system > Stomach > Rumen | place: Canada: Alberta | collected...
CCCAATCCCCAATCCCCAATCCCCAATCCCCATTTTTATTATTATATAAATATATTAATTAATTAATATTTTTAATCAATTAATTTGCTTTTATTTTCAATAATATAAACTAATAATTTCTTCTATTTGAATATTTAAAAAATGCTTTAATATATTTTCATGAAAAATGATTTAATCCAATTATTAAAATTAATTGATGAAACACAAACAAAATTAAAGATTATGATAAATATTAATATGTCAATTTAAATAATTTTATAAATTCAAAAAAAAATCAAAAAATAGTATGTATATACCATCAAAATTATTAAAAAAATAAAAAAATAAAAATTCAAATCACAAAAATATTTAGGTAAAAATAATTAAAATAATATTAATAACACACAATTTAAATGAATAGATAGATATAACATATAGAGAAATTGATGGAAAAATTGGTCCTCAAGAATCAATTTATTCTTTTTGTAATTATATTTCTTATTGTAATATGATTAAATGTGATAATCTAAAATGTAAAAAGAATGGTTTCATTCATTGTGTTGGATTGAGAACTTTAACTAAAAGAAAATGGTTTTGTAATGAAAAAAACTAATTAATATTAGAAAATTACAAAGAAGATAATAAAATTTAATTTTTTATTTTTTTATTTTTTTTTTATAATATTTTTTGAAAAAAAAAAATTTTTTACTTAGATATTATTTTTAAAATAAAAATCTATTATTTTTATCTATTAAAACATAATTTTTTCTTATTAAAGAAAATAAAAAAATTTCCAATATTAGAATATACATAATATAAAATAAAAAAAACATGATAATAATTTATTCCATTTAGGTTTTAAAAACGATAATTTAAAATTATTTAAGAATTTTATAATTTAAATTAAATGAAATTAAATATCAAATGATTTATATAGAGTTTGTTTAATAATTGATTTATATCCTAACAGTCAATCTTAAAAAAATTAAAAAAATTCAATTTGTGAGAAAATTATAAAAACAATTTTATCAAAAAAGAAAAAAACTTGTTCATGAATATTATTATTAACAGATAGAACTTTAGTTCTAAGAATTCCTTTAATTTATGATTACTATTATAATCAAGAAAAAAGTTTCAAAATTAGATATAATGCTTTTTTATGGTTAAAAACAAAAAAAAAAACATATATAAAATTTTACATTTATTAATTAATTAAACCCTTAAAAAAATTTTAAATTTAATAAATAATCCATAATCAAATAAAAAAATAATTAAAATTCTTCTTAAACAATAAATCTAAATACACAATATTGTATTTAGAAAAAAAGAAAAGAATAAAATAAATCTTATTGAATCCTCCAACCAAGTTTTTTGGTTTTTCAATAAGTATCATATTCCTTGAGGCTACTTTCATATATTGTAAATAACAATATAAGGTCGCTTTTAGTGCTCCTAATTGAAAGTATTTGAGTCAAAAATATGATATATTCATTAATTTATATATAAACTAATTTTTCATTAAAAAAAAATAAATAAACTATTTAAAGAACAATTTATACATTTTTTTAAAATAAATTGCATTCACAAGATGCTTTTCTTTCTGAAATTTGAAAGTCAATTCCAGAACTTTTTGTAGAAAGTCTTTTATATTTTTTAAAATATTGAGATGAATCATCTAATAATTTATTCATTAATCTTAATCGATAACCATATTTATTTATTTTTAAATCATCTTTTAATATTTCATCAGTAATAGGATTTTTAGATAACATTTGAATTAATAATAAATCAACAGAAAAATAACCTTGTTGATAAAAATTAGAAAATAAATTTTGTAATTTTATATTTTGTAACCATTTATATAATTCTTTTAAATAATTATCTTTTTTATAATCTTTTTCACTATGATTTGTAACATAAAAAATTGAATTTTCATTTAAAAAATTATTAAATTTAAATTCATTTTCACATGCATCTAATTGTAATTTAATTAATATTCTTGCTCTATCCCCAGCAAATAAAATTCCAATATTTTTTAAATCAATATCAGAGATTCCTTTTTTTCCTTTCATTAATTCAACTAATACTGTAACATCATCAAAACCTTCTTTTATTAATAATGATGAGTATTTATCCATATGAATTTGACTTAAATATTCTATTAAAATTTTTTCTTCTTCATCATTTTCTTTTATTTCTGTTTCTACTGAAGGGTAACTTTCTTTAATATTATTATTACTATAAATACTATCATTATTTGTATTATTAATATTATTATTATTTTTATTATTATTTTGATTAAAATTTAAATTGTTAAATTCTTCACTACATGTATTTTCTTCTCTAATAACTGAACTTCTAATAATACTATTTCTCAAAGTATTCCTTAAAGTATTATTTGTTCTAAAATTATATTTATTTGTATTTTCTTTTATTGTTTCTCTTACATTTTCTTTACATTTAATATCATTTTGCTTTGAATGATATATTTTAATTGGTATAGAATCATCATAAAAATATTCATTTAAATTTAATTTAATTTTATAATTTTCTTCATTTAAATCATTAGTTTTAGTAGTATCATTATCAGATCTTATTATTTGAAAAGGAGATAATGGTTCTTGATCAATATTACTAGTAATATCATTTTCTTCAGGAATCATAATTTCTTTACTACTTAAAAAAATATTATTATCAATATTAAAATCTTCACAAAATTTTAACTTTTCTTTTTTTTCAATTACAGTATTACTTAAACTTTTATGAATATGTAAATGTCTATTATAATTATTAACATGAAAAGACTCTCTTAAATAATTATTATTATTTAATTTTTCATTATTATTATTTCTCTCAAATAAATTATTAAACAAATTATAATTATTATATTTGGAACTTAAAAAAATTTTATTATTATGAATTGGACTTCTTTCCATTCCATTAGCAATTTTTTTATTTTGAGGAGTCATTAAATCTGAAACATTTAAATCATCATTTAATTTTAATTCATAGCCAACATTAAAAGATTGATTTTGAATAAAATTTTTATTTTTTTCTTGTAAAACCTTAACACATTTACTATGACCTCTCTCATTAGCATAATCTTCAGCAGAAAAACCTTCATTAGATAAAATATTTGGATCAGAATTATATAATAATAATAATTTTATTACTTTATATTCACCTTTTGATGCTGAAATATGTAAAGGAGTTTCACCAAATTTATTTTTAATATTTGGATTTGCATTTTTTTCTAAGAGAAGATTTATCATTTGATGATTTCCTATTTCTACTGCTTTATGTAAGGGAGTTTCATTAAATTTATTTTGATGATTTATTAATTCTGGATTTTTTTCTAGTAATAGTTTTGCTAGGGAATAATTATTTTTTTCTATACTATAAAATAATATGTTATTTCCTGTTTGGGGATCTATATAATTTATTATTTCTGGTGTTGAATTTATTATGTTAATTTGCTCTTTTGATGATTTTTCTATAAATGATTTTATATCAAATGATTCATCATTTGTTTTATTTGTATTGTTGTAATTTATTTTATTAAAAAATGAATCTTTGTATTTATTAAAGTTTAATTCTCTTGATGATGGATAATGAATTGAATTAAATGGTGATGCTGGTAAATCCATATTTTAATTTTTATATTTATCTAATATAAAAAATATATTTTAATTTTTATATTATAAAAAAATAAAAAAAACAAAAAATTAAATAATTAAAAAAAAAAAAAACATATAAATAAAAATAATTATAGAAAAAAATAATGTCTCATATAGGATGTAATTCAAAAAATTCATTTGCAATTGATCAAGAAAATAATTTATATTCATGGGGAAGTTGTGAAACAAGTTTACTTGGTTGTATCTCAGAAAGTGATATAATAACTCCAAAAAAAATAAATATAAAAAATGGTTATGATGAATATACAGTTAATCAAATTAATGTTGGTCAATTTCATGTTGCAATTATCGCTGATCGAATTGATAAAATTAAAAAAAGTTTTGATGAAATTAGAAAAAGCTTAAATTTTGCAAAACAATATTTTATAGATATTAAACAATGGTTTTATGAAAATATAAGAAATGTTTATTCATATGAACAATTTATTTTATTTTTAATCCGAGCTGATAAAAATAAACAAAATGAAAATATAAATTATCATGATTTTGAAAAATTATTTTTAAAACCATTTTTCGCATATTTAAAATTAAATGGAAAAGATTTTTATCATATGGAAGAAGCATATTTCGAAAAAATAAAAATAGCTTTAAATTTAAATGATACAAAACTTGATTTTACAGAATCCGATTTAAAAATATTTGAAGATAAAGAAAAAGACATTCACAATTTTACAGTAAAAATGTGTAAACATTTTAATGAAAATCCAACAGATTTTCAATTATTTGCAAAATTAGTTTTCCATTTTAAACCTTTAGTAGATGAAATTGATATAAAAGAATTATTTGATTATTTAGGTGATAAAACAATTGATATAGATACATTAAGAGAAATAATACAAATTCTTCAAATAAACGAAAAAGGAAAAAATAATTTAGATGAACCAATAGATAGAAGAAAAATAGAATCAAATATTTTAATAGATTGTATCTTAGAAGAACAAACAGGAAAAAATAATGTTTTTACATGGGGAATTCAAACAGAAGGTCGTTTAGGTTATGTTGATGTAGATGATAATTACAATACAAATAATAATAACATAAATAATAATGATGGTCAAGAAGAAATTAAATATCAACAAATACCAAAATTAGTTCATTTCCCACATAAAATAATTTCAGTAGCATGTGGTTTTTATCATTCCTTAGCATTATCAGATAAAAAAGAAGTTTATTCATGGGGTTCATCACGTTATGGTTGTTTAGGTAAATATCATAAGAAATTTCAACCAATACCAAAAATAATTGATAAAGATATTGAAGGACATGACTTTAATAAATTAATACAAGTTGCTGCTGGAATGTATCTTTCAATGGCACTTAATGAAGATGGTATTGTCTTTACATGGGGATTAGGTAATAATGGTAGATTAGGACATGGTGATGAAAATTCAGTTGAAAAACCAAAAAAAATTGAATATTTTGATATTAATAAAATTAAAATTAAACAAATTTCATGTGGTGATTTACATTGTGCTTGTATTAGTACTGCTAAGGAATTGTATACTTTCGGTAATGGAAATTATGGTAAGTTAGGACATTGTAATTATGATCATATTTTTACTCCTATTAAAGTTGGTTTTTTCTCTATGCAGAAAGTTGAAAATGTTGCTTGTGGAAGTTATAATACTATTGCTGTTACTACTGATGCTAAAGTCTATGCTTGGGGAAAAAATTCTCATGGGATGCTTGGTGTACCTCATCAACAAGATGAAAATATTTTAGTTCCTAGTGAAGTTAAGTATCAGAAAGATAATCCAGATTTAGTCGTTTCTGAAATTGCTATTGGTTCTATGCATACATTACTTCTTTGTACTGATGGGACTTTGTTTTCTTGTGGGAATAGTGTTAATGGAATTTTGGGAGTTGAAGATGTTTTTGATAAGGTTACTGCACCTACTAAAATTCTTAATAATAAGCCTTTTTATAAAACTAATCATACTGATATTATGAAAGAAAATCCTATTTTTAAGAAATATACTCCTTATTTTTCATTAGAAGCTGCTGATATTAGAAATCCTAATATTAGTATTGCTATGGTTTTTACTGATGCATCAAATTTTAATTCTGCTTTCATAACAAATAATGGTGAATTATATATGAGTGGTGAAAAATTTTTAATCCCAGAACAAAAGAAAGAAGGTCAAGGTTCAACATCAAATCCTGAAAATATACCATTTGGTTTTTATAAAAAAGATTATATATATAAAATAAACTACTTCCGAGAAAAAGTAAGTTACATAGCCTTAGGTAAATACCATGCAATCTGCGTAGCAGAATTCAAGGCATATTCCTGGGGTAAAAACATAGATGGAATGTGTGGAATAACAGGAAAAGGATTAGGTGAAACAATAACAGAACCAACATTAATTGATGGTATAAAAACAACAGTAAAAATGGCATGTTTAAGTGATGACCATTCCCTTGTCTTAACTCAAAATGGTGAAATATATGCATTTGGAAATAATATGTATGGTAAATTAGGAGTAGGTGACTTAAATCGTTATTTCACAATAGGAGTAAAACCATCAGAAAATGAACCAATATTAGTAAAAAATGTAACATTTGCACAATATATTGCATGTTCAAATACTCATTGTGCTTGTATTATGAGATATAATCAAAATTTACAAGATTCATATTCAGTTTATACTTGGGGAAGTGGTTTCGGAGGGAAACTTGGACATTCAAATGGAGTTGATGTTTATGAACCAAAAATTGTAGAGGAATTAGAACATAAAAGTAATGATGATGGAAAGAAACCTTTTTTTATTAAAGTAGCTTGTGGTGAGGATTTTACACTTGCTTTAGATGAAAAAGGGAAACTTTGGGGTTGGGGTAAAATTAAATTTTTACCTTTTGTTAAAATTGGTGATATTGATGGTAAAACTGAAACTCCAATACAGATACTAGAGAAATATTCATTTAAGTTTATTAGTGCTAAAGGTAATTTAGCATGTGCTATTACAATGAAAGGTGAAATGTATTCTTGGGGTGAAATTATATTTGAAGATACTATTAAGAAAGTTGATTTTGGTTTAGTTACTAATGAAAGAATTGAATTTGTTTCTGTTGGTTTTAATCATAATATTTCTATTGATATGACTTATACTCCTTATACTTGGGGAAGTAATTTATTTAATAAATGTGGTTATGAAAATGTTTCTAATGAAAAAATTGAATTTATTCCTAAACCAAAGAGAATTGAATATTTTTATGAACAATTTGAAAAAAATAAAGATGATGCTGAAATTGAGGAAAAAACAAAAAATAAAAATAATAATAATAATTATAATTTTGATTATAATTATGAAATTAATACAAATACTAATCAAGATGATTTAAAAAATAATAAATTAAGAGGAGGGAAAAATGTTAATTTTGTTGATAATAATAATATTGATATAAATAATAGAGAAAATGAAACTTATAATAATGATTTAGCTAAAGGAGAAAGAAGAGATGAAACTCAAATTAAATTATTGGATGAATCATCAGAAAATAAAAATATTGGTTTAATGGTTAAAGATATTCAAATAAATGATGAATTTTTTGAAACTATGAAAAATTTTTTTAAAACAATGAGAATGTTAGAAAATCAAAAAATAAAATTATATGTTGATACACAAGATAAAATTAATCAAATGATTAATTTAAGTCAAGCTGCGATAAAAAAAAAATATTCAAGTATTATTCCTATGATTTTATCAAATAATTTTCAACATTATGAAACTTTTATGTGTTTATTATATAATCATCCTTGTTATTTAGAAAAACTTTATAATAAAATTGAAAATATAAAATTATTTTTAGATATAATTGATATAATTTATGGAAAAAATGAAATATTTTTACATAATCAAAGAGTAATAATTAATCTTTTAGGTTTATGGAATTCAATTTTTCCTTCTTTTGAAAGTGGAAGAGAAAATGAATATGAAGATTCAATTTTATATTATTTATATGATAAATTATTCTATATTTCTTTTCAAAATATGATAATAACAGGAGAATTAATTTCAATTGTTTTTCTTCATATTATAAGTGAAATTTTAGAAAGAGAAGAAAAATATATTGCTTTTGATATGGATGCTGCTGATAAAATAAACGAACTTTTTAAAAATTTAAGAAAAAAAGATAAAGAAGAAATTTTTGAAAAAAATACAATAGAGATAATAAAAAAATATTTAGAAAATAAATTTAAAGATGTTAATGATAATGTTTCAGGATATAGTTTTGGAGTTTATTGGATTTTAAGTCGTTTTGCAACAAAATTTAATAAAAGTTTAAAAACAATTGAACAAAATACAGAAGGACAAAGAAAAAAAAGAGAATCAATAAATCATATTTTAAATTATTTTATTTTTCAACCTTGTTCAAAAATATTAAAAAAAATATTAGATTCAAATCAATCAAATTTACCAAAAGAATATGGATTTTTAGGAGATTCAATTTTAAATACTTTAATTAAATATAAAGACGATGAAAATTTTTATAAATTATACAATTTATATATTAGTAAACAAAAAGAAGGAGAAAAAGATAAAAATGAAAATAATAAAAATCAAGACAATATAAAATTTAATGAATTAGTTTTACCAACATGTGAAATGTTAAAAGAAGTATCAGATTTTTTTAATAAATTATCCCATTCGACTTTTCAAATAAAAGGAAGATTAGAATTTTTAATAAATTACAAATTTGATTTTACATTAAACGCAGTAAAAGAAATAACAAAAACAATATCAGAAAAAGGAAATGAATTAATATCAATTCCCCTTTCAATTCAAAATTTAGTAAAATTACAAATGACATTTCAACAAATAACAAGTGATTTAGATTTGAAAGATCCATTAAGAATAATATTAACAGATATGAATGATTTTTCTTTAGAACAATTAGATAGTACAAGTGTAATAAATAATATACCAATTAATTTAACTTTTAATCCATATGAATTTTATTTTAGAGATGATATTGAAATTGATATGGTTAAATGTTCAAAATGTATTTTACCAGTTCCTCATATTTTTGTTAGTGAAAAAGAAAGAAATGAATGTAAAAATGGACCTAATTGGATTTGTCCTAATTGTAAAAAAGAAAATGAAGGAAAAAAAATTAATTGTGATAAATGTAATAGTAATTATATTAAAAGGAAAGAACAAATTCAAAGTAATTCTTTATTTTTTCAAAGATATTATATTTGTAAAAATAGTGATTTAACTTTAGGTTTAGAAGAAGTTTTATATATTTTACCTCCTTTATATAAAAATGCTGATATTGTTAATGAAATTGATAAGGAATATCATAAAATTAAAGATGCTAATTTGAAAGATATTAATAAAGAAAAATTATTTGAAAAATTAAGAAATGATTTTAATAAATTTAGAGATGAAAAAAATATTAAAAATGATAAAGTATTAATTGATATTGTTAAACAAGATATTGAAATTAATTATTCAAAAAGACAAAAACATTTATTATATTTAAAAAAAATAAATGAAATAATAGCAACAACAAATCAATTAATAGAAACTTCAAAATCAAATTATAATTTATTAGAAAAAAAAATACAATCTTTTTATTCAAATGTTTCAAAAGGTTATGTTACAACATATTTTATTTCTTTTAATAATTTTATTGATAAAATACCAAAAAGTATAAATCAACCTAAAAATTCTTCAAAAATTTTCTTAGCAAGAGATTTAATTGATAATCATGTTATACAAGAAATTTTATATGATAAAAAAGAACAACCTAAATTAGTTCAAAAAACTTATATTGAATTTCAAAAAGTTAAAAGTGGTTATAAAATATTTATTTCTTATAAAGAAAAATTTAAAAAATTTGTTGTTTGTGGAACTACGAAACATGATTATAAATTAAATGAAGATTTAATTAGTAATAAAAAAATATTTCAATTAAGAAGAATGGCAAGACATAATCCTGTTGTTGAATTTGGGGATATTTCTTTTAATTCATTTTATCTTGTATTATTACTTAATCAATTGGCTGAATCTGTTTGATTAATTATTTTTTTTAATTTTTTAAATTATGTAATAAATTAAAAAAATCATTTTTTATTTTTTTTTGTTGTTTTTTTTTATATTAAAAAAATAAACTTTATATTTTTTTTATTTAATTAATGTTTTTTATTAAAACTTTTTAATATCTTTTTAATTTTTAAAAAATTAGTTTATATGATATTAAATTTATTTATATTTCATTTATTAATTTTTTTCTCTTATTTATTTTATTTTTAATTATATCAAAATTTTTAATAGGTATATCATCATTTATATAACTTATTATATTTAAAGAAACTAATGTTTGAATTAAATAATCAGAAAACATTTTATATGAATCATTTACATAAATCATATATAATTCTACAAAATTTCCTAAATTAAATTCTTTTTTTTGTAATTTAATAAATTTAACTAAATGATGTTCATTTGAAAAAGGATAAATTATAAAAACAAAAGGATATTCTTTAAATAAATCTTTATTAATTTTAGAATATGGATTTTCTAAAAATACAATACAAGATAAATTTTTATTTACATTTAAATATTTTTTATTTTTTTTAGAATCTAAAATATCATTATCAATTTCTTCTTTATCATTTCCATCTTTTGGAATATAACATTCAAAATTGAAATCAATAATTGAATCTCTATAATTAATGATAATCAATTCATCATCTTGATAAATTAATTTTCCTAGTGAATTAATAAATGAAATAAAATTACTTGAAACATCGTCATTTTCTAAATCAAAAATATAATCTTCATTATTAATTTCTTTATCTTGAAGATAAATTATTGTACTTGAAAATGAATAATAAACAGGTAAATTATCTATTGATGAAATATTATCTTTATTTTTATCTTTAATTTCATTTAAATCATTTATTGGTTCTTCTGTAATTGATTGTAAAAATGTGGTAAATGTATTGTTGTTATTATCTATTTTTTTTTCTTCGTTTTCAATTTCATTAATATTAATTTCTTCTTTTTTATTATATACTGAATCTAATATTTTACTTTTTTTTAATTCATCTTTTATAATTATTTTATCTTTAGAAAAATCATTCTTTACATTCATTTCTACTGTAAATAAAGGTTTTCTTATTATCATTTGTAAAGAATTAATATCATCATTTAAAATTTCAAATATTCCTTGATTAAATCTATATATTTTTGACTCATTTTTACCATTGATTTTATCAAAATTATTTCTTGGATTATTAATTGATATTTTATTTTCAATTAATTCATATATAAATGAATCTTTAAACTTGTCAAAATTTTGATTTAATAAAGTTTTAAAATTATCATTCTCAATATAATATATTAAAATTATTTCTGTAAATATTTTCAAATAAGAACTTCTTTCTTTTTTTTCAACATCACAGATTTCAAAATCATCAAAATTCTTTTGATTATATATTCCATTTTTATAAATTATATCATAAACAATTTTTGCATTTTCTTGATTTAAATTTTTTATTATTAGATTTTTATTAATATAAAAAAACCTAAGAATTAAAAATCTTAATGAATCAAAAAATTCATTATTACTTATTTTATTAAATAATTCTATTATTTGATATAAAAATTTTTCATTAATTTCTGACAATGAATAAATATAAATCTCGAATAAAGATATTAATTCATTTTTATAATCAAAAAAATCTCCTTTTTGTTTTTTAATTTTTTCTTCATCATTACCCAATATACAATCAATAAATTCATATATTTTAAGTATAATTTCTTTTTTTAAATTTTGATTAACAGATTTATAAACAGTATTATATTTTATTGATTCTTCATTATCTAATGTAAAACTAAGTAAACCCATTATTTGTATATATTCAATATTAATACCTACTTCTATATTTATTTTATCTAATAATTGATAAATATAAGTAAAATCAATTTCTTTAAAAAAATACATAAATTTAAATTGTTTCTTAAAAAATCTTATTTTTGGTTTAATTGAAATTTGAGAATTTATAAAATTTTCTAATAAAATTTTTGGAATATTTAAATATACAATTTCTTCATTATTTTCTTTTTCATCTATTTCATTATCAAAATGTCTTAATTTCATATATGAAATATATTTTTTATCATATATATCTTTTTTAGAAAAATAAATTTTTTGTTCTTTATCAATATAAAAATTTTTTGCAAAAATAAAAAATTTATAAAAAAATTGTTGATGAAAATTATCAAAAATAATTCTTATTTTCTCTAATTGTTTTTGATCATTTAATTGTTTTAATAAATTACAAAAAAATAAAATTTCATCTTGTAAAGGATCATCATTTGGTTTTATTAAAAAATTAAATAAAGATTCTTTATCAATCATTTTAGTCAGACATAAAATTATTATCAATTTATTATACCAAACATATTGATATTTACATTTATTATTATTTAATAAGGCTAAAAAATTAAGTATATCAATATGATTATTCATTATTATAGCTTCTATTATTTTTCTATTCTTTATTGTATTATTTTTAATATAAAAAAATATTATTCTATCTAATAATATAAAAAAAACTTGAGTATAGAATTTTTTATTTTCCTCATTTATATTTATTTTTTTATAAAAATCCACAAATTTTTGAAAAAATACTAAATTTTCAAAATCATCTAAGAAATAATTAATTTTAAGAATTTCTAAAGATAAAGATTTAAAAGAATCATCAAAATTGATAAATTTAAAACAATCATCATTAAATAATAATAAACCTTCATTTAATTGAGATTTATATTTACAAAGTAAAATCAGAAAACCTTCTTTTCTTTCTTTAAATATATCAATATCTTTTAATTTAAATAAAATATTTAAAAAGAATTGCCATTCATATTGAAAATATTCTCCATAATTTTCAAGTAATTTATATAAAAAATTAATTAAAAAAGGAGATTTATTATCAACAGAAAGTTCTAAATAAGTTAATAAAATATGAATATTTGTTCTTAAAATAAATTGTTTTTTATTTTCATCATTTGATAAAAAAAAAGATTTTTGAAAATAACATTTATAAATAAATTCAGCAAGACTATTTTGGACATAATGAATTCCCTTATCATCAATATATTTAATTTTATTTTTAATTTCATTCCAGAAAATATTTAATCTTGAATGAAAAATTTCAATCATTCTAATATTAGTTCCAAAAACTAAAAGCATTATTTGTTCATTATAAATATTATCTAAAGATTTTTTAACTTTGGTTAATATTTGTTTAAATAAACTTGTTGATTTTGGGTTAAATAATTCTAATGAAATTTCAAATAATTCAATAAATTCTTTTTCATTATTTAAATCTTTAACAAAAAAATTTTCTGGTGATAACATTGATTCTGCAGTATCAAAAAGATTATTAATTTCTATATAATTATAATCATTTTGTTTTTCTATATTTTTTTTTGTAATCTTTTTTTTTTCTTTTTTTATATTTTCTTTTTCTTTTTCCTTTTCATTATTTTTTTCTATTTCAATTTGTTGAATTTTTTCTTTTTTTAAATGAATTTGATGTTTAAATAAAAATAATAAAAATATTATTTTTCCAATTAAAAATTTAGAAATGGATAATTTTTTATTTTTTTTTATTAAAAAAATAATTCCTAAAAAATATCTTAAAAATTTATTGAATTGACTAATTCCAGTATTATTATCATTTAATTTATTTCCTGATTCTTTCTCATTTATTTCAGTATTTTCACCAGGAGATATTTTATTTGTTAATAAATGATAAAAAATTGTATCTATTAAAAATTCTATTGTATAAGGTAAAATAAAAATATTTAAAGTATCAATACAATATTTAATAAAATCAAGTAAATTATTATTTTGTTCACTTAATTTTTGAGGTAAAATAATATAAAAAACAATATTTATTAATTTAATAATTTCTTCATTTGATAAACTTTTATAACAATTATCATAATCATTTTCAATTAAAAAAGTAATGACTTCAATTCCATATTCATAAGCGAAAAAAGAATCAGATAATAAAATAGAATACATTTGTTCAATATATTTTTTTAAATTTTCAATTTTACAATATTTAATAATAAAAAACATTAATTTAATATACATATAATAACATTCTAATGGTAATTGCTTTACTGTTAAATCTTCTATTTCATTTAATAATTTTTCTTCAATTGAATTTGGTTTTTTTGATTCTAATTCATTATAAATTTCTTTATAAATTGATAGATGAAACCATAAAGTTTCTAAATCTGATAATTCTTCTTCTTTTATTACTTTTTTTTCATTATTTTCTTTTTTTGCTAATTTTTTTGCTTCTTTATATTTTTTTGATTCGATTATTTTTTTTGTATTGTCTTCTAATGTTATAAAAAAATTTTTGGCTCCTGATTCATCTGAAGAATAAATTTTTGATTTTCGAATATTTGGAATAAGATTTTTAAAATGAATTAATTCACTTATTGTTTTATCGCTTTTTTTATCACCAAATATTATCATTTATATAATAATAAAAAACAATAATTTTAAGAAAATATAAAAAAACACTTTTTTTTAAAATTTTAAATTATTAATAATAAAAAAATGGAAAATGAAAAAGTAAATAAACCACTTCATACATTTGAAAATGATGAAGGGACAATAGTATCTTTAATAAAACCATTTTCAACTTCAACATCATCAATAATATTATCATTATCAATAGATAAAAAAGTAAATATTTTTAATTTCAAAGAATACAAATTAATAAAAGAATTATGTAATGATGCGGCACCAACAAAATTATTTCTATTAAATAAATTAAATAATATCATAATTCCAAAATGGGATAATTCATTTTCATTAATAAATATAAATGAATTAAAAGATAAAAATTTAGAAGAAAAAAACTTTAATTTTGATAATTATATAGGACATGAAAGTTGGATTTTGGATGCAATAGAATTAAAAAATAATAAAAAAAACTTTATAACATGTGGTCGAGATTATACAATTCAAATATGGGATTTAATAAATAAAAAATGTGAAAAAAAATTAGAAGGTCATTCAGATAATGTAAACTCAATAAGAGAATTAGAAGAAAATAAAATAATTTCAAGTTCAAGTGATTTAACTTTAAAAATATGGAATATAAATTCAGGTGAATGTTTATCTACTATAATTGATGGAGAATTTCCAGTTTTTCAAATAGAAAAAATAAATTCTAATTGTATTGTAACAAGAAATGAAAGTCCAATAATGTCAATTTGGAATATTAATAATAATACTTTAGAAAAAAAATTAATTTCTCATTTTACAAATGTTATTTGTATGTTAATTTTATCAAATAAAAAAATTGTTTCTGGATCTTATGATCATACTATTAAAATATGGGATGAAAAAAAAGATAAAGAAGAAGGAACTTTAATTGGACATAAATTTACTGTTTTTTGTTTGTGTGAAGTTGAAGGGAATAAATTACTTTCTGGTTCTGGGGATAAAAGTGTTAAGTTTTGGGATTTAAAAAATTTTAAATGTTTAGGTACTTTTGTCAATCATACTAATTATGTCTTTTCAATTTTGAATTTGGGAAATAAAATTTTTTGTAGTGGAGATTATGATGGAAAAGTTAATATTTGGAAATTAAATTAAAAAGATTTTTTATTTTATTTTTTTTTTATTTTTTTTGTTTTATATTATTTTAAAATTATTATTATTATTTATTTACATAATTTTTTTTTTTGTTTTTTATAATAAAAAATGATTTTTAAATTTTTTTAGATTAGATTTATCAAAAAAGAATAAATGGAAAATATAATAAAAGAAAATAAAAAAGATAATAAAATAGAAAACATTTATAAAAATACTGATAATAATTCTAAAAACAATATTAATGAATCAATAGGAAGTAAAATAAGTGAAAGAGAATTAAATCAAAGTGAAAATAGTTTCCAAAAAAAAAATTATAAATTTTATATAAATGATACTTCCTTAAACAATTTAAATTATGAACATAAAACTAATTTTATAACGACAACAAAATATAATTTTATAACATTCATCCCAAAAAGTTTTTTATTACAATTTACAAGATTACCAAATGTATATTTTTTAATAATTGCAATAATACAAAGTATACCTTTAATAAGTCCTTTATCAGGTGCTTCTGCTATAATTCCTCTATTATTCGTTTTATTAGTATCAATGATAAGAGAATTATTAGAAGATATACAAAGATATAAATATGATAAAATTAATAATGAAGAAAAAGTTATTGTTTATAGAAATAATATTTTAGAAATTGTTAAAAGTGAAAGTTTAGAAGTTGGAGAAATTATTTTAATTAAAAATAATAATCAAATTCCTTGTGATTGTTTAATTTTATATTCTTCTTTTGAAGAAGGAATTTGTTATTTAGAAACTAGTTCACTTGATGGTGAAAAGACTTTAAAAGAGAAAGAAGGAAATAAAATTATATTAAATAAAATAAAAGAAATTAATTTAAATGTTGATATACAAAATAATATTTTAATTAATTGTAATAATATTTCAGGATTTATTGAATGTGATTTTCCTAATCCTGATTTTCATAAATTTGATGGTAAAATAAAATTAAAAATTAATAATAATAATATTAGTGATAATTATCTTCCTTTAACTATTAATCAAATGTTATATAAAGGTTCTTTTTTAAAAAATACTGATTGGGTTATGGCTATTGTTTTATATACTGGTTTGAAAAATAAAATTATTTTAAATTCTGAAAAACCAAGAATGAAATTATCACAAATTGAAAAAACAATGTCAATTTATTTAATTTATATATTTATTTTACAAATTATTTTATGTATTTTTTGCTCAATTATGAATAAAGTTTCATATGTTAAACATAAAAAATTTTATAAATTATTTATTAAATATTCAAATAAAAGTTCATTAGAAAGTTTTTTATCATTTTTTACTTATATTCTATTATTAAATACATTAATTCCAATTAGTCTAATTGTAACTTTAGAAATTGTAAAAGTAATACAAGGTTTTTTTATTAATTGGGATATTGAATTATATTCATTTAAACATAAAAAATTTTGTTTTGCAAAATCAGTTTCAATAAATGAAGAATTAGGAAATGTGAATTATATTTTCAGTGATAAAACAGGGACATTAACATGTAATAAAATGGAATTTAGATATTGTATAATAGGAGAAACATGTTATCAATATAAAGATAAAGAAGAAAATGGAATTGTTGATATTGAAGATTCTCAATTAAAGAATATGGAAAATATAAAAATTTATGGTAAAAATAAAAAAATAATCGACATTTCTCAATTAAACGATTTTAACAACATAAAAAAAAATACAAATAATTACAAAACTGTAATTCCAAAGAATTTTAGAATAAAATATAAACAAATAGGAAGACATTACTTTGATTCTTTATTAAAATCAGAAAATGATAAATATTCATTAGAATTAAAAAATGAATTTAATTTAATAAGAGAATTTTGGACAGCAATAAGTTGTGCACATGAATGTATATGTTCAAATAATGAAAATGAAGAAAAATATTCTGGAATTTCCCCAGATGATGTTGAATTAGTTAAAGCAGCATCAAATCAAGGTTTTTCTTTTATGAAATCAAATAATAATATTAGAAAAATAAATATTTGTTCTGAAGAAAAAGAATTTTTAATTTTAAATATTTTAAATTTTACTTCTGAAAGAAAAAGAATGAGTATTATTATTAAAGATAGTAATAATAATATTAAATTATATTGTAAAGGAGCTGATTCGGAAATTAAAAAAAGAATTATTAATAATAATAAAAATAATAAATATATTAATGTTATTTGTAAAGGTGTTGATAAATTTTCTTCTAAAGGTTATCGGACTTTAATGATTGCTATGAAAAAAATTTCTGAAGAAGAATATTTAATTTGGAAAAAAAAATTAGATGAAGCTGAAATAAATTTAAATAATAAAAATACTTTAATTAATGAATGTTATGAAGAAATTGAAAGTGATTTAAATTTAATTGGAGCTACTGTTGTTGAAGATAAATTACAAGATAAAGTACCTGAAACTATTAGGGATTTACGTTTAGCTGGGATTAAAATTTGGGTTTTGACAGGAGATAAAATTGATACTGCTGAAAATATTGCTTTAAGTTGTAATTTAATATCTTCAAATTATAAAAATTTCAAAATAAAAACTTTATCTAAATCATATTTTCATAATTCAAAAAAAAAAAATGAAAATAACAATAATGAAAATAACAATATTGAAAATAACAATAATGAAAATAACAATAATGAAGATAATAATAATGAAGATAATAATAATGAAAATAATAATGAAGAAAATAATAATAATGAAAATAATAATGAAGATAATAATAATGAAAATAATAATGAAGAA
>Ga0256407_10006455_pt1 | contig 18089 bp, 10 predicted proteins | sample RumenRJG_04DNA_FD_193489 | JGI IMG/M metagenome (GOLD analysis project Ga0256407, IMG submission 193489) | Bovine rumen microbial communities from Lethbridge, Alberta, Canada - RJG_04 | ecosystem: Host-associated > Mammals > Digestive system > Stomach > Rumen | place: Canada: Alberta...
AAAAAAAAAAAAAAAAAAAAAAAAAAAAAAAAAAATAAAAAAATAAAAAAATATAAATAATAAAAATCACTTAACCTATAAAAATAACATATTTATATATTTATTTAACCCAAAAAAAAAATTAATAAAAAATGACTGAAGAAAAAGAAATTTTATCTCTTTCACCAAAATCACCAAAAATTATAAAACCTTTAAAAAACAAAGGTCCATATATCTTAGGAGCAACATTAGGAGAAGGTGCATTTGCAAAAGTAAAAGTAGCAACTCAAATTCACACATGTGAAAAAACAGCAATAAAAATATTAGATAAATCAAAATTATTAGAAGATGAAAAAGACGTAATTCGTTTTAAAAAAGAAATAAATATTTTAAAAAGACTTCATCATAAAAATATAATTCAATTATATGAAATAATGGAAAGTAAAAAAAGTTTATATATCGTAATGGAATATTGTGAAAGAGGAGAATTATTTGATTATATAGTAAAATTAGGTAAAATTGAAGAAAAAGAAGCATGTCGTTTATTTCAACAAATAATAAATGGAGTAGAATATTTACATCAACAAAATATTATTCATAGAGATTTAAAACCAGAAAATTTATTATTAGATAGTAATAAAAATATAAAAATTTCTGATTTTGGTTTAAGTACTTTTTATAATAAAAATTCATATTTAAATACTCCTTGTGGAACACCATCATATGCTCCTCCTGAAATGTTAAATGGTAATTCTTATAATGGAAATTTTTCTGATATTTGGTCTTGTGGTATTATTTTATATGCTATGTTATGTGGTTATTTACCTTTTAATGAAAGTAAAGAAGAAATTATTTGTAAGAAAATTTTAAATCATGATTATATTATTCCTAATTTTTTATCTAATGATGCTAAAAATTTAATTTGTAATATTTTAAAAATTAATCCTTGTGAAAGATTCACTATTGAACAAATTAAAAGACATCCTTGGTTTAATTTTATTAATCCTCATTTAACACCTGGATTAACTATTGGAGTTAATAAAGTTCCTGTTGATGAAAATATTTTATCTATGGTTGAAAATTATGGTTTTGATAAAGAAAAATGTAGAGAAAATTTAATTAATAATAAATATGATTCTGTTACTTGTATTTATTATCTTTGTTTAAAGAAATATATTAGAGATGGTAATAAGAGTATTAGTGATTTAACGAGTGATGTTTTTGAAAATTATATTAAGGAAGATAAAAATTTAATTGGATATGTTAATCAAGTTAATATTAATAATATGGAAAAAGTTGATATTGATGATGATAAGCATAATTGTGATAAAGGGAAAAGTAATATTATGGAAATTGAAAATATTTGTACTATTGAAGTTACTAAAGATAATCTTGGAAAAGAAAATGGAATGTCTAATTTAAATAATAATAATAATTTAAGTCCTCAAGTTAAAATTGTTATTAGAGATAAACCTAAAAATGATAATGATATTGATTATAATGAAAATAATGATAATAAAGAAAATAATGGAAATATTAATAATAATAATAATAATTGTTTAAATAATGAGGAAAATAATTATATTGATAAAAATAATATTCAAATTAATAAAAGTTTTATAAATCATATTGTACAAAAAGAAGAAGAAAAAAATAATACAATAATTGATTTAAAAATAAAAGAAAAAAGAGCAGAAACCCCAGTATTAAATCATTTAAAATTACAAAAAGTTTCTGGTTTAAAAAGTCAAAAAAATATAATAAAAAATGAAAATAAAAGAACATTTATTCAAAAAAGTAGACAATTAGAAGAACCATATAAAGTAGAAATAATATCAACAAAAAGTAAAAATAAAAAGAAAAAAATAATAAATGCATCTTCAAATGTAAATATATTTAAAGTAAATAACTTAGAACAACAAATGAAAAATAATTTTGAAAAAAATAAATTTAAAACAACTCAAAGTAAACCAAAATTATCAAATAATAATAGTCATCATTATTTAAAAAGTTCAAATGCTTTAATAAAAAATACACCACAACAAAGAAATAAAATAATAGTACAACAATCATCATCTCGTTCAAATTATTTAAAAAAACCATCAAATACAAATTATACTATAAATAATAAAAATACTCATTTTAAAAAAACAAATATTAAAAAAAAATCAAGTCCAAATTTACCAAATATAAAAATAACAACAAATATAAAAAAGAAAATAAAAGAATTTTCCCATTCAATTGCAACACCAACAATAAAAGATCCAAATTTACTTTTATTAAATGCATCAAATAAAAAAAGTAAAAATAATAGTATTATTAATAATAAAAGTAATCCAAAAGAAAAAATACACATTAAATCAATTACAAGAGATAATAATAAAAATGAAACAATTTCTACTAATATTATTACTACTACTTCATCTAATTTAAATAATAATAATTTTCATGATATTCAAAATTCAAATCAAAAAATTTTATCTACTCCTTCTATTTCAAAAAAAGTTTCTTATGCTTTTGATTTTAAAAATAAAACTCCTTCTCATAGAAAAAATATTGATAATAAAAATTATAAATCTGAAATTAATAAAAGAAAAAATCCAATTATGCAAAAAAATCCTTTTATTTATGATGAAGATGATGATGAAAGTTTATTAATTGATGAGGAAAAACCAATTAATGTTTTAGATTATATTGCAAGAAGATTAGTCGCAAGTTCTTTTTGTAGTAGTTTTAATATTCAAAAACAAAAATTGTTTTATAATCAAATTAATATTAAAAATAATAATAAGGATAATAATAATAATAATATTAATCTTGTTAATGTTGATTCTGATGAAGAAATTGAAGATATTAAATATTATAATAATAGTAATTTGAATTCACATAATGATAATGAAAATGGGAATATTGAAAATTCTAATTTTAAAAGTTTAGTTAGTATTCTTAATCAAAAATTTAAGAATTTTATTCATATTAATGATCTAAATTTAAATAATAATATTAATAATAATAATGAAAATAATGGAATTAATAATGGTAATAACCTTAATAATATTAGTAATAATAATAATATTTCACATAAAAAAATAGAATTAAAAAATACAAATAAAAGAAATTCAAGAATTCCAAATAGAAATTTTAATATATCAAAAAACTTTAAAAATGAACCTAATATTGAATATAATATTAATAATATGAAAAATCACTATAATAAATTTTTAGATATGTCTACAAATTATGACCCAGGATTAGATAGTAGAGGAGATTCATCAGTAGAAAGATCAATGTCATTAAGATCAAATGACTTAAAAAGATTTTCTTTTTCTCCTGAAAGAAGTGTATATTCATATAAAGAAAAAAGAAGTAATGAAATAAGATTAAATTCATCTTTTATTAATAAATCTTCTTCAAGTTTAATTAAATTAAGTAGTAATCAAATTGGTATTATTTCTGAAGATGAAGAATATTCTTTAAATAATAATGGAATTAAGAATAAAAGTAATAGAAGAAAAAGTAGAAAAATTAATTATCCTTTTGAAAAGAAAGTTACTATAAATTTATCAATGACAATTGAAAATTGTACAAATGGAAAATATAATAATGGAATTATTAATGAAAAAAGGAAATTAAGTCTTAATAATAATAAAAAAAATGAAAAATAAAATTCAATTAAAAAAATGTATATTGAATTATAAATATTTTTTTTAATTTGATATAAATAAATATATAATTATTTTATTTAAATCTAATTTTTTCCTTTTTTAAAAAATATATTATATAATAAAAAATAAAATAATTAAATAATGGAAAGTGAAAGTGATGATTTTAATGAATCAGAAGGAAATTATAATAAAAAAATTGATAGTGATAAACAAGCTGAGTTAAATAAATTAATTGAAGAATATCAAATTGCAACTTCAAAAAAAAATGTTTATATTAATCGAGAAGAAATTTTTAGAGAAATTTTTATGACTGTAAGTAATAGACTAGAAATTGATCCTTTTATAACAGAAAAATTACATTTTAAAAAGAAAAAAGGAGAAAAAGGATGTTGTAATATATATTAATAATGAAAAAAAAAATGTGTATTTTATAAAAATGTAAATAAATTATAATATTTTTTTTTAATATTTATGGAAAAACTATTTTAAAAAAACAAAAAAAACAAGAAAAAAAATATATAAAACAAAACTAAAAACGAAATTAAAAAAATATAAAAAAAATTGAAGAAAAATATTATTTTCTAAATTTAAATTAAAAAAAAATTAAAAAATATTATTTTAAAATGAAAATTCCTATAATCCTCATATCCCTTCTTTTAAAATTAATAAAACCTAAACTAAACATTCACTTAATTCCCCATACCCACCAAGATCCAGGTTGGATATTATCATTTTCCGAATTTTACACTCAAAAAGTTCATTTCATATATGATAACATGTTAAAATATTTAATCCAATCACAAGAAAGAACATTTATAATATGTGAAATGGTAAATTTTGAAAAATGGTATAATGAAGATATAGATGAAGCAAAAAGGCAAATAATAAGAGATTTAGTAAAAGAAGGGAGAATTGAATTTGCAGGTGGTGGTTTTGTTATGAATGATGAAGCTAATCCTTATTATCAAGAAATTATTAATAATATGAGAGCAGGATTACAATTTATTAAAAATGAATTTGGTAAAGATGTTTTTGTTGGATGGCAATTAGATCCTTTTGGTCATAGTTTAAGTAATGCTTATATTTTTTCAAAATTAGGTTTTAAATTTTTAGTTATGGAAAGAATTGATTTTCAAGATGTTATGACTAGGATTTATAATAGTAATTTAGAGTTTTTTTGGAAACCTTTAAAAAATAAAAATAATATGATTTTTACTCATATTATTCCTATTCATTATGGGTTAAATTTTTATTATCCTTGGTTAACTGAAACAGGATTTTATCCTAATATTAATTATAATAATTATACTTTGAATTTAATTAAAATTATTAATCAAACTAGAAGTGGTTTTAAACATGATGATTATTTATTTTTTTTAGGTGATGATTTTACATATACGCCAGATCAATTTATTTTTGAAAAAATTGAAGGGATTATTAATTATACTAAACATAATAAAATTAATGGTGAAGAAATTAATATGTTTTATTCTACTCCTAATAAATATTTTGAAGAAGTTTTAAAAAAAAATATTGATTTTAAAATTGAAGAACAAAATGAATTTTTTCCCTTTGCAGAAAGACCTTTTACTTATTGGAGTGGATATTTTACATCTAGACCTTATTTAAAAGGTTTAATTAGGAAATTTTCTAATAGTTATATGGTTTTTGCTAGATTATTAGTTGAATTGAGATTAAATTATTTAAATGAAGTTCCTTTATTAACAGATGAATTTAAATTAATTGGTTTTTTAATGCATCATGATACTATTACTGGAACTTCTAAAGAATATGTTAATCAAGATTTTATTAATATGATTAAAAATAATCAAACTCATTCTCATAATGTTGTTATTAATTCTTTAAATAATGTTTTTCAAAATAGTTTTAAATTAGATAAAATTGTTTTTAATAATGAAATTGTTGATCAGAATATTTCTTTAATATATGATTTTAGAGAAAAATCATCTAATCAAGCAATTCTTGGTTTATATAATCCAGGAATAAATGGAAAATTATTAATTAATTTAGAATTTAAAGAAGAAAATAATAATATAGAAATAATTGATAATTTTGGAAATAAAATAATATCAGATTTTTTTTGTTTTAATATATCAGATTTTGGTTATTCAAATAAATGTATTCTTTCATTTATATGGAATTTTTCTCAAAATATAATGTTATATTCATTTAAATTAATAAAAACAAATAATCCATTATCAAATATTTTAGAAATGAAAAATGAAAATATTGAAATATTATATAGTATAGGAAGATTTAAATCAGTAATTTTTAATAAAAAAAATGCAACTTTTAACATAGAATATATCCAAAAAAATAATATTGAAAAATATTCTTTTTCAATTTGGTATGGTATTTATAACACACATTTTATGAATGGAGAAGGAGAAAAACTTTCTCCAACAAGACCAAAAGAAAGTAATCCTGATGGTGCATATATATTTACTCCAATTGAAGAATTTCCAAATAGATTAAATATCATATTTGAAAAAAGTAAAATAATAAAAGGAAATATTTCAACAAGTTTAATTTTAAGATTTGAAAATTTATCTTATTCAATAATTACTTTTTATTATGAACCATCATTTATTAAAATTGATACTATATTTGATAAAGATAAAAAAAGAGGTGAAAGTAAAACTTATTCAATGATAATTGAATCTGATATTGAAAATGAAATTACAATAAATAATAGAAAAGAACCAGAAATTTTTACAGATTCAAATGGATTAAAAATGATAAAAAGAATAAAAAATTATCAAAAAGAATTTGAATCAGTACATAATGAAACAGTATCAAATAATTTTTATCCAGTTACTTCAATGATTTCAATGAGAGATAAAAATAATTTTGATAAAAAAATTACATTATTTAATGATAGACCACAATCTGGAGGTGTGTTAAAAAAAGGACAAATAATTCTTCTTTTAAATAGAAAAAGTACTATTGATGATTGGAAAGGATTATGTGAACCTTTATATGAAATTCAATCATTTGATAATTATTTTAAAATTACTCATTTTGTAATGTTTGGTAATTCTATTTTTGAAAAAAATACTATTAATTATAATTATAATTTTATATATAATTATTTTCATAATACACCTTTTTTCTTTGATGATATTTCTGGAATTCAAAGTCAATTTGATATTGTTAATTCTGAATTATCTAATTGTATTTTAATTTCTGAAAATATTAGAGAACAATATCAAATTGTTCATAATAAATTAATTATTGGACAATATTATGTTTATTATGATGATTATTTTAATAGTAAAAAAAATGAAAATATTGGATTTGTTTCTTTGAGATTTTCAAATAAAAAAATTACAATTAAAATTGATAATAATGGAATTACATTTAATGATAATGTTATTAAAAAATTTATGGGGAATCAAAATTTTGATATTAAAATTAGGGAGAATGATTTAATTTTTATATATTATTACTTTGATGAATAAAATTTTTTTTAAAATTTATTATATTAATATCTTTTAATAAAGATTATTTATTTTTCATTATATTAAGTATAAAATTATTTAATTCAATAAATATTTATTATATTTATTACTCAATAGAAATTGAAAATTTATAAATATAAACAATATATTGGATATATGATTCTATATTGATAATTCATTTTATTTAATAGCTTTTTTATATTGTTTGATAATATTTATAAAATATTATTGTTTTTCAATATGTATTTTACATTTTTCTAAAAAATATTTAGTAAAATTTTTTAAAGTATTTACAACAATCCCATTACAATAAATAGGAATATTTTGTTCTAATTGTAATAAAGAAATATTATTAGATATTTCTGTAATAATAATTTTCAATTTATGATTTACAGCCTTTTTACAATTTACATTTTTTTTCATATATACTATAATTTTATCATTATTGATTTTAGCATTTTTAATCCTAAAATTTATATTATATCCTGTTTTTGTATTATATATAATTGAATTTGATCCAACTTTTCCTTTTTCACCTTTAGAATAAGCATAATGATTTGGAATTTTTAAAACAATATTTACAATATATGATACATTAGTTAAAAAATTCCAAATATCTAAAGGTGGTTTATTTATTAAAATTGATTGATAAATTATATATTCTTTTTTACATGACTTTATATATTTTTCTATTAATTTATTTATTGCTATAAATTCTTTTTCTTGTATTAAATAAGGACTATTTAAAATTAAACTTAAAATATTATTAGCAATTGAATTTTGATATGGATTTCCAATTCCTATTTCATATATTATTAAAGTTGAATTATCAAATAAATCTTCAAAAAATTTTGTAGTTATAATAATATTAAATGGTAACTTAAAAGAATTTATTTTATTTATTTTCATACTAAAGCAAAATTGTCCTTGTTTTTGATAATAATCAATTGTTATAAATTCTATTTTAATTACTTTTTTCCAAATGAATACCATTGTATAATCTTTTTCAAAAAATTTCTTTTTATTTGAATTATCTATTTTTTCTATTAATCCCAAGAAATTAATTTTTTTAAAAATATCTATATTTGTATAGAATTCAACTACTTGATTAAAAGGTTGATTGAATTTATATTTAAAAGACCTATTATTTAAATATTTGACGGAATTTGAAAACATAAATATTATAATTATATATATTTATTTATTTATGACAAAATAATAAATAAAATAAAAATATTATTTTTTATTTAATTTCAATGGAATCTAAAATTGAAATTGATAATGATAATATAGTATATTTGGGTTTTGCAGAAAAGGGAAAAGAGTCAGATTTTAATATAAAAAATTTCCCTTCAAAATTAGGAGGTTTACCAATTTGGATTGCTCCTTTAGAAAATAATATAAATAAAGATTTCTTTAAATGTAATTGTGGTAAAAATTTATCTTTTTTATTACAAATTTATTGTCCTTTAAATGATTTTGATAATGCATTTCATAGATTTTTGTATATTTTTTATTGTGATAAATGTTGGAAATATAAAAATAATGTTAAAGTTTTAAGAATTAATTTACCTGAAGAATCAAGTTATTTTAATGGTGAAAATATAAAAAATATTTCTTTTATAAAAGAAGATAAATTAATTAAAGAAGTTAATGATATGCTCTCAGAAAATATCATTGATGAATATTTAATAACAACATCAGAAGAAAAAAAAGAAGCTTCAAAATTATATTTTTCATATTATAATGAATGTGAAGAAAAAAGTTTAAAATCAAATGAAAGTTTATCAAATATATTTGATGATGATGAAGATCCAACATTAAAAATTTCAGATAAAAATGAATTAAATGAATATAAAGAAATGACTAAAAAATATCTTTTAGAAAATCCAAATATAAATATTAATAAAATCGAAGTTGAAACAGAAGAAGAAAAAGAAAATGATAAAATATTAAATTTAGAAGATGATATAATATTTAATGTTTTTTCTTCAGTTGTAAATTATAATAATACTCAAATATTAAGATATTATAGAAATAATTATTTTCCTTTATGGTTTACAAAAAAAAATATTTTAACTGTTTCAAGTACAAAATGTAAAAATTGTAAAAATGATATTGAATTTGAATTTCAAATAATGCCATATTTATTTTTATTAGAAAAAAAAATTTCTTTTATTGATATTGGAACAATTGTAATTTACACTTGTAAAAATTGTTGTTTAAGTAAAAAAGAAGGTGGTTTTGTTGAAGAATATGGTTTTATACAAAGAACTGGAGAAAATTTCAGAGATTTAAATGATAATGATAATAAGAAAGGTAATATTAAATATAATGATATTCAAAAAGAAGTTATTCATAAACAATATAATTTTTTTAAAGGAGTTAATGAAAATAATGTTGATGAAGATGGTTTCGTTGAAGTTAAACAAAAAAAAAAAGGAAAAAAGAAAAAAGAAGAATTTAGTGATGATGATGATATTAATGATGATATATAAATTAAAATTATTTTATATCAAATAATCATATATAATATTTATTATACATATTTTTTTTAAATGATAAATATATTATATTTAAATAAAAAAATACTTTAATAAACAAATAATGTATTAATAATATAATATTTAAAAAGACAAAAAATCTTAATTCAATTATAAAAATATAAATATAAAAAAAAAAATTTAAATCTCCAATTATTTTTTTATTTCAAAAACTAAAAAACTATCTCAAAAAAATCCTTATTTAGGTTGAAGTTTAACCTTAGGTAAATCATATTTAATCCCAAAATAATTAGCATAAATTTTCAAACAAATAAAATTATAAAAATAAAAAACAGCATTAATATCTTCAGCAGTAATAGAAGCAGGAATTTCCTTAATTTCACTATTAATACTATTATAAAAAACACCAAAAGCTTTAGTAGTAACTTTCATTTGAATATATGGAGCCAATTTAAAAGCAGCTTTATTAAAAATAAAGAAAAACTGATAATAAACATTTCCTTTTATTTCTTCTTTTCCAGCAAGAATTGAAGCATAATTAACATGAGCTTTATCACTATTGACTTTAAATAAAACATCTTGTTTACCCCAACCACCCATATCTTCAAATTGAATAAAATCAAATAAATATTCAAATTCTTCATTTACTTTAACATCTTTAGGAGTAATTTCTAATATTTTTCTAAATGTATTTTTTACATTATTAATATTTTTATTATGTACATTTGGTAAATATACTATAAATGCTGAATGTTGAAAAGTTTCAAATCCTCTTTCCATTGGAATATCATGGAAAACTACTGTTTTTCTATAACCGAAAAGAGCTGTTGCTACTTTCCATATTTTACATGCTTTTTCTACTGCTCCAGCTATTGCTAGTAAAGGAATTGCACCACGAAGGTTTTGGAAAGGATGTGTTTTTGGGAGGGATTGGTCTTCGTAAGATTTTAATTCTTCTATTAAGGAGGTTAGTTCGCCTTTTGAAAGTTTTGATGAGGTTATTATTAGGATTATTGAGGTTAGAATATATTTGAATTTCATTTTTTATTTTTTTTTTTTTTAGATTTTTTTTTTTTTTTTTGTTACATTTTAATTTAATATTAATTTTTTTAATTCTTTTTTTTAGTTTTTTAATATTGAATTAGTTATATTTTTTGGATTATTAATTTATAAAAATTTTTAAGATTGTATTTATATTTTTTATTATGATTATATTCATGAATTTATATTATTTAAATGCTAAATGTTTTAAAATGTTTATTTCAATTAAAATAATAATAGGAGAATAAAGGATATAAAATTAATAACTGTTCATATTTTTAATTATTTTAATATTGATTTAAACTAGATGATTTAAAAATTAATTCTCTCTTTTTAATTATTAATAATAAGAATTATTATATTTTAAATACATAATCATTGATTTTTATAAAATGTTTATTTTTACAAACTAGAATATTATATTATACATCAAAATTTTGTTTATTTTTATTTTTTAAATTCAATTAAAAAAAAATTTCAATAAAAAAAACAAAATATAAAATATCCTTTTTTTAAATTCCTAATAATAAATTATTTTAAAAATAAAAAAAATTTATTCATCATCATCATCATCATCATCATCATCATCATCTTTTCCTTTTTTCTTACTTTTATCATTTAATTTAATTTTAGGATATTCAAACTTTTGTCCAAAATAATTAGCCATTTGTTTCAAGCAAATAAAGTTATAAAAATAGAAAACAGATTGAACATCTTCAGGAGTAATAGAGGAAGGAATTTCAACAATTTCACTTTCAACTTTATTAGAAACAACACCAAAACCAGAAGTAGTAACTTTCATTTGTAATTTAGGAGCTAATTTAAATTTTGCTTGAGTAGTGACTAAAAAAAAGTGAAATAAATCATTTCCATTTTGAGAAGTATCATGTCTGGCGAGGATAGAACCATAACTAACTCTAGAATTATCACTTTTTACTTTATATAAAATATCTTGTTTACCCCAACCATTCATATCTTCAAATTCAATAAATTCAAACATATGTTCAATCATTTCATTATTTTCTTTATCATTTTCTTTAATATCTAAAACACTTTTATAAACCTTTTTAACTTTTTCTAATTTACTTTTAGGAATATTTGCAGCGAAATGTACAATAGCTTTTGAGTCAAATTCATCAAATCCTCTTTCCATAGGAATATCATGGAATACTACTGTTTTTCTATAACCAAAGAGGAAAACTGCTACTTGATATATTGCACAGGCTAATGCTACTACTGCTGCTGCTGTTTCGAGTGCAAATTTTGAGTTTTCTACTTTTTTTGGATCTTGACGTACTGATAATTTATCTAAGGTTTTGAGAAGCTGGATTTTTTCGAATCTTGTTAATGTATGGGCGTTTAAAATTAAGGTTATAAGGAATATAACTTTTAAAAGCTTCATTTTTTGGATTTTTTATTTATTTTTTTTTTTTGGGTTTTGGTTTTATAAATTGAGCAGGATATTTTTTTTTTAATATTTTTTTTTTTGATTAATGTTTTTTATTGAATTATTTTTCTAAAATTAAAATTAATAATATATTAATTAAATATAAAATATTGAATTATATTAATAATCTAATATTTAATCATATATAAATTAACTTACAACTCTTTTTTTCCCAATTGCAGCAAGACTAATAGCAAAAGCAAAAATAGGAGAAAATGGTTTTCTAAAATCAATATTAAATTCATTTTTACTAACTTTACCATGTTGTAATAAAATATTATCTTCATCATCTTTTTCAATAATTTGAAAATTTTTAGCAGAAGCTTTTTTAACTCTACCATAAAAATTTAAAGTATAACATCCCATTTTACTATTCCATCTAGGTTTCATATTAATTAAATGAATAAAAGAATTATCTTCTTTAACAACATCAATATTAAAAAATCTAGGGTAATCACCCATAATATTAGTTTCATAAATAATTTTTCCTAAAAATCTTCTTTTTTTAAAAATCAATTTTGGAATTTTATTATAAATAGAATCTTCATATCCATTATCATAAATATTAAATAAAGTTCCCCAATAATTAACTTCAATTTCTCCTAAATAATAAGGACCATATTTTGAAAAGTCATTTATATTTGTACTAATAATAAAATTTGAATTTTCTGATTCTCTTATTGCAAATAATGTTATATTTTCATCATTTTCTAATGTTAATTCATAATAATGAGGATAGTCATCTCCAGTTAATAAATTTTCATCACTTTTTCTTCTTAATATTTTACCTACATTAAAGTAATTGTTATAAGTGTAAAATTTTATGAAAGATTCATTTAATTTTTCATTTATTCCTTGAATGAAATTTAAATTTGCTTTTGTTAAACCATTTCCTGTATTATATACTATTTTATTATCTTCAAATGTGAAAGGAGGATTTGAAAAAGGATTTAAATTTATATTTAAATATGATGATATTGAAAATTGTACTATGTTATCATAGTCATATGTTTCATATTTTATTCCTGAAAATCCATTCATTTTATTTATTATGTGTTTAATTAAATAATAAACATAATTTTTTAATTTTGTTTCATTTAATGTTGATATTATTTGAATAAAATATGTTATTCCACTTTCACCTAATTCATATAATAATTTATTTAATAAATCATTTTTTTTATCATTCATTTCACAAATTGTAAAAGCAAATAAATATGATATCATATTATCTTTTGTATATAAAATATCATATGATGGATCATTTATTAATTCTAAACAATCAATTAATGAGTCTATTGTTATTATATTTTGCTTTGATTGAAGTGACATTTTAATGTAATTTTTTCCTTTATTTTTATTTAATTGTCTTTCAATAAATGTACCTTTTATTTTATTTGATAATATTTTATATGAAGTTGAACTTTGAAATGAATCTAATTCTTGATTTCCTTCTATTTGAATATCACCATAATTTTTTTGATTAGTATATTTTATTTCAATATCTATTGTTATATATTCATTTGATTCCATTTGAATTAATAAAATTAATTATTTAAAAAATTATTCCCCTAAAATAACTCTATATATAAAATATTATTAAATATAAATATTTATATATAATGTAAAAACTTATTTTAAATTTAATTCAACCCAAAAATCATTTTCTATTTATGTTATTAAACTTTCTTTTCTATATTATATAATATTTCATATAATTTTTTTTGACATCTAATTTTGTTGATTAATTTATCACAATTAGTTAAATCAAAATCAGTCATTGAATTTGATAATTTTGTTTTGTAATCTAAACTATTATTGAAATTTTTTAAACTATTATATTTTTTCATTAATGAGTTTAATTTTAAATTTAAATTATTTAAAGAAATTGTATTATCTTCATTAATAATACTATGTAATGATTTTCTTTTATCTCTTTCTTTACTTAAACTTCTATAATTTCTTTTATTCAAACCCTCACCTTTTTTTTCTATTTTAATTTTTTTATGTGTTTTTTCTTTTTCTTTAATATCTTTATTTTCTTTTTCATCTTTTTTATGATTTATATTTATCATTTTTAAATTATTTATTTCTTTTTTATTTGATTTTTCATTTGAATTTTCCTTTTTATTTTTTGATAATTTTAAATTAAATTTAATTAAATGTTGTAAAATTTTAATTCCTTCTAAAGCTTTCTTTGGTAATTTTTTAGAAGTATTATTATAATAAATTTGATTTTTTGCAAAATTAGAATTTGAATTTCCATTATTCTTCTCAATATAATTTTTTGTATTTTTTAATGATTTTTTAAATTGTGATTTAATTTTAGTAGATAAATTCTTTAAATCTAAAGTAGGAGAAAAATTTGAACTATGATTATTTTTTTCTATAAATTTTTGTTGAAAATTTTCATTAAATTTTGGAGTTATATGACTTAAAATTTCATTTCTAAATGATTTTGGTTTATTATTATTCTCAATATAAAATAAAAAATCTTTTTGAATTTTGTCATAACTTCTTATCATTTTATTTTGAGGTGAATTATATAATTTTTTATTTGTTTTTTTAATTTTCTTTTCTCCTGAACTCATAATTATCTTTATTTATAATAAATTATTTAATACAATTTTAATTTATAAATATCTAATTTATTTATAAATAATTAACTGATTGTATTATGATTTTAAAGTATTTAAATTTAATGGTGATATTACTTTTAATGTTATACTTTTAATTTTATTACCTCTATTAAATTTTTCTTTTATTGGTTTTTTATTAGATAATGATTTACTATTTTCTGTAATAACTCTTTTTACTATTTCAATTCTTTTGATATTTTTTTTAGAATTTTGTAAAACATCTTTTTCATTTTCAGTTTTATTTAATAAAGAATTTTTTGAATTATTAATATTGTTATATTTTTTTCTAAAAGGATATTTTGTTAATGAAGTATTTGGTTTAAAATAATTATTATTTTCATATGGAATAGTATGAATTATATTTTTTGATAATTTTAAATCTACACTTGAAATATGTGAATGATTTTTAGCTTTTGCTTCATCTAAATAAGTTTTTTTTTTTCTTCTATCAATAATTTCTTTTCTTTTTTCTTTAAATTTATTCATATTATCAGTTTTTTGTTTTATATCTTGTAAATTATCATTTGATTTTATAGGCAATAAATAATCAAATATACCAAATTTTGAATTTAAAGTATTTTGAGAAAATGGTCTAATCAATAATTTTTGTTCATCTTTTTTTGTTTCATTTATTATGGCATCAATTTTTGATATTGTATCTTTAGTATTAAATTGTTCTATTTTTTTCTTTTTCTTTTTAGGTATTTTCATTTCTTTATTTTTTTTAAATATTTCTTGATAATTTATTCCTCTATTTGTTGATTGTATTTCAAAATTTTGGAATTCTTTAAATTGAGAATTTGAAATTGGTTCTTCTAAAAAATCAATTGATGATATTGAATTATTATTTAAATAATTTTCATTTGAAAGTAATCCGTTGTTTAAATTATCATTAAAGTTATTATTTGATTTAAGTGTATTGAAATTTGGATTTTGTTTATTTAAATAATTATTAGTTTGTTTTATATTATTTTTTTCTGTTTTTAAATAATTTATTTTATTATTCTTAAATAAATTGTCTTTTGTTTGTTCTTTTTTAAATTTTACTAATGTTTTTAAAAAACTTATATTTTCTGTGTCACTTAATTCTTTTATTTTCATTTCATAATATTCATGATCCATTTTCTGATTTATTTTTGATAATTTTTCTAATTTATTCATTTTTTTTAAAATTATAAAAAAATAATTATTTATATAAAAATTTATTTAATATATTAAAAGGATTTATTTAATCATGTAATTCAGAAAAATAATATTTTAATTCATCATTACTTATTTCTCTTATAAATTCTTCCATTTTACATAAAATAATATTTTTTTTTACTTTATTACAAAATATATATAATTTTTTCTCATTAAAAGAGTATTTATATTTATCTTTAATAGTATCTTTAATACTCCAAGAATCAATTTTTGTAGTTTCAATTTTTTCTTTATTTTGTTTAAATTCATCTAATATAGTAATTTCATTATAATCTCTATCAAATTTTCTTGAATATTCTTCATCCTTATATAAAAACATATAATAAATTTTTAATTTAGGATTTTTTTTCATATAATTAACAATTTTTAACCAAAAATTTAATTTTGTATTTATTTGATTATTATTTCTATATATAATATCATTATTTTTCAATAATTCTTTATACACTACATTATTTTCCATCATTAAATAAAATAAATGAAAATCTTTATTTATTTGATATAAATATTCATATTTTAAAGTTTTTTTAATTTGTATAAAATATAAATCTGGATAATTTATGATTACTGCATCAATAATAGGAAATTTATGAGAAAAGAAATAAAAACCATCTCTATTTAAGTCTACTTCACTAGAAAATAAATTTTCTCTTTCAAAAATATCATTTTTTTTATTTTGAGATTTTTCAACTTTTGGAATATTTAATTTTAAATCTTTTTTATAACTTACATCATTTTCATCTTTAGCAAAATAATTTATTTTTAAATTAATTGTTTTTTCTTCTCCATTTTTTTTAAACATTAAATATAAAATTTCTTCTAGTAAAATTCCTTTTAAAACAAGAAAATCAGTAATATTATATAATTTAGTGAAGTAATTTAAATCAAATAAAGACAAATTAACCAATTTATAATAATTTTCAAATTTAAAGTCAGAAATAAAATTTTCAATAATTTTATTTTTATATTCAAATTTAATATTATTATTCTCATAAATTGGAATAAGAAAGAAATAATAATAATTTTTATATTTACCATTGAAATATGAAAATGATGGAATGCCTTGAAAGTTTTTTATTGTTTTATAAGCAAAAATATTTAAAATTAAATGAAAATATTCTTGTTGATTTTCTTTTATTAAACTTTTACATATTTTATTGAAAAATTCTGTCTCATAATTATTTACTATAATGTCAAAAGCTTTTGTTTCATTTTTTTCAAAATTACTGTTTTCATAAAAATCAATTGTTGAATAATTTTTGTCAATATTTGGGACAAAATTTGTTTTAAATTTACATTTTATATAATAAGAAATTTCATTATGATTTATAATCGAAGTTTTTAAGAAAATCATTCCATTCATAAAGATTTGATTATCAAATTTAATTATTTGTTTAATTTCTTCAATATTTTCTTTAATTAATTCATTTGATTCCATTGTATCTGATGAAATGATTTTTATTATTTTATAATGAGAATCAAAATTTTTATTTAAAAATCCATTTGCATTTTGTTTTAATTTTTCTAACATTTTAATTATTGAATTTATTTCTTTTTTCTCTCTAATATTCTCATAAGAATCAATGAAAAGATAAATATTAATATTTAAATTCAGATTATTAAATAATTCGTTATATATATTAGAAAAAAAATCTAATATTTTTTCATAAGTTTTTTCTTCATCTTTTAAAGATATTAATTTTTCTAATATTTTTTTAATTTTATTTGTATCATGTTTATTATAATATAAATTTGAAATATAAAATATAATTTCATTTAGTATATAATCACTTGGATTTTGAATAAATTTTTCATGATCTAATATAGAAATAATAAAATTAAAAGGATTTAATCTAAGTAAAAATATAGTAAGATAAATAGAATAACTTTTTCCAATCCCATTTTCACCAATAAATATAATATTATTATTATTAGTTTTTTTTTCTTCAATAGATTTAAATACTTTTTGAAAAATAGAATTAGGTTGTATATTAATTATTTCATTTTTTAAATTAGGGGATATTTGCTTTTTCTCAATATATCTAAGAAAATCATATTCATCATATAACATTTCAATTTCTTCCATTGGAATTCCATATGGACTTTCTATAATATTAAATAATTTATTT
>Ga0256407_10006456_pt1 | contig 18088 bp, 17 predicted proteins | sample RumenRJG_04DNA_FD_193489 | JGI IMG/M metagenome (GOLD analysis project Ga0256407, IMG submission 193489) | Bovine rumen microbial communities from Lethbridge, Alberta, Canada - RJG_04 | ecosystem: Host-associated > Mammals > Digestive system > Stomach > Rumen | place: Canada: Alberta...
GCAACTGGATGGCGGTGACAAAGTAACTCTCACCGGCATCCCATCGATACAAGAAAACTACGACTGACATCTCACTGATGCCAGTCGTAATCTTACTTTGTCACCACGTACTTCCTCGTATACTTACGTTTGATGATGCCTATCTCGAGAGCCGCCATTTCGGTCCCGTCAAGATCCGCGAAGTCAAGTACACATACGAGATTAAGGATGAAACCAAGACCATCGCCCTTGATGCTGGTTCACTCGTAAAGGCCATCCTGAAAGACGCGCAGAGCAACGAAACAGACTTCGTTGCTCTGGATTGAGGTATTATTTCTTGCTGTACTTCAGCGAGTACGGGGTGAAGACTTCCATAAGTTTCCCGGAGGCGGTGGTGAGGAATTCGATGACCTGCTGGCGCTGGTCTTGTTCAATGTACTTGAGGTCGCTGTCGATGCGGATGCGGCAGGTGACTTTTTCGTCGAGGCGCTGCCATTCCAGTGTGCCTCCATATTTTTCCTCGATGGCGGCTTTGTTGGAGAAGAGGTAGTCGAAGACTTTCTTATTCCTTTCCTGGTCGCCGGTGTTGATGTAGATTTCTGCGCGGCAATTGTCGAAATTGACGATTACGTTACAGTTCATGCCGTTGGAGCCTTTGACGGCTTTTCCAATCCAGTTGTCGGTCGTGGGCATGTTATTGGCGTACAGGCCGTTTACCGATTTGTTGTATTCGACGAACTCGTTCCAAAAGCTTTGGCGGATCGAGAAGCGGGCCTGCTTTTCTTCCCCGCTCTTGTTCTCGTCCTGAGTCTTCTTTGCGATGGAGATCGTGTATTCCTCAGCGTCTTTCACCGGGATGATCTGGTCGAAGTCAAGCAGGATCTTGCCGCCGTATTCATAGGGTGTTACCTTGAAACACTTCATCTTCAGGCCGGAATTGAGGAGCCACATCACGGAGGATGTCACCTCCTTGCGGAAGTTGGCGGCTACGAAGAAGATGCGCTGGCCGTTGCCCACATTGATATCCACATCCTTGAGGTCGCGGTTGTCGAAGAAATCCGACAGGTTATCGACAGCAGACTCGTGGAGGCATTGGTCGTTCAGGTACTTCTGATAGATTTCTATCACATCGCCTTTGGAGAGACTCGAGCAGTACGACGCATACTTGATGGCCTGCCAGGTAACATCCTTTCCGGAATCATCCAACTTGTTCTCAATGATGACCAGGTTGCCGTTTTTGTCGATGGCCAGAAGATCCAGGCGCTCTTTGGTGTCTGCGAATCCGTCGAATTCCTTCTGGATGATGAGCAGGTCCTCGCCCAGGGACGAAGGCTCTTTGGCAATCCATTCCTGCAGGTTGTGGCGCTCGTCCAGTCCCAGGGACTTGAAGGTCTTTTTCTCGACCTTGACCAGCTTGTTGCTGTCTTTATCGATGAGGTACATAACTCTATGATATTGATACTTGACAGTTCAGAAGAAGAGGGATTAAGAATTCCCGCAAATCTGTAAGTCTATTGATTTCATTTTTACCAGATATAATTTGCTCCTCAATTGTATCGAAGATTCTTTTAGGGTTGAACGATTCATTTATTGACGGCCTTAGCACATATATTTGCTTCATATCTTTATCAGAAAGATGACCGACAGTCGAACCTTGTATTGTTGCCTGGCGTGATTGAATATATGGAGCCATTGCATAGTACAAGCTTATACTTGATAATGCTTGTTCATCATCATTTGTCCGAATACGGACGCATCGCTGATTGAGGTATGACTCGGATTCATGCCAGATATTCATGTGAAAGTTGCCGTCCATCCCAATCACGACATCACCTCTCTCAAGCTTGTACTTGTCATCAACCCCTTGAGTTGAATAAGCAGAATGAGTACCTTCAGAAATATCGCGAATTCTAACAACAGGAATAGGAGTCTCGTCTTCAACAAATTGTTCGGTAGAGAATGGGAAACCGTATAGGACATTCGCGGCTTCGAATAAATGGGCAACTTCCCATTCTTCGGGAATATCCCGCTTTATGGTCGAATCATAGACCATCTTGCCGCTTGAGGATTTGTACGGGCGGCCGTTGGCATCGGGGAAGTCAAACTGGACGAACCAGTAGTCGTAGATTTGCTTGGCAAGGGCTTCGAGTTCGGCGTTGGCTTTGCGGTTGAGGGAAATCTTGTCGTCAATAGCTGTCAGGAAATCCCCGATCTTATGCTGGACAGCCAAATCTTCCGGAATGTATACAACACATTCCTTGATCTTGTCGGGAGATGTGTGGCGTATTTTTGTCTGCTGAGAACCGGCTGCCAATTGTTGCTTAACGATGCTTGATGAAACCAGATAATAGCAAAAGAGCGGATCAATCTTTCCTGGCTTGCAAGTTATCAGCGCGACATCCTGGCTCTGAATATACTTTCCACTCACAGGGATTCTTGCCGTAGTTCCCAGCAAGCCTGGGGTTTGTTCTGTAAGAGGCGTGATGATGTCGCCTTCCTTCATTATATATTCATCAGGAACAACCCCTGAATAATAGATGTTGTCTTTCGAAGTATTCTCCTTGAAGCCATTACCACTATAGTCAAAATTCCCAAGGGTAAGACGAATAAGTTCGCCAGACGTGGCGTAATTCGAGCCGGGAAGGCTCATGCCACGAGTTACATCTATCAGTTCACCAAGCCTGTGCCGGTGTAATTGTATTCTGTTATTACCCATTGAAAGTCAGCGAATCTATACCCTTAACAATTTTGTCTTCAAGCACTTTACCCTCATCAAACAGCTTCTTGAGATTCTTTTTATGTTTCTCGATCGCCGTCGTGAATTCATCGTGGGTAATGTCCTGGTAGTTTATCTTCACATCGAAATACTGACCGGCAGAGAAAGAGTAGCCTTTTGGTTCGAAATCGCCATACGGGATGGCTACAGCAAAATCTTCCACAGGCTTGTTCTCCCGGAAAGTATCAACAATCAATCTGACATCTTCCTCGCTTAGGACGGTCTTTTTCAGCCCGCCAATCTTACTATCTGTACCCAACTTGGAGGCATCGACCAGGGATACGGTGTCCCACTGCTTGGTCTTGTCTATGAAGACCACGGAGACGTTGGTGCCGGTGTTAGCGAAAATGTTGGAGGGCATACTGACCACACCACGAAGAATGTGGTTGTCAACCAGATGCTTGCGAATCTTGAACGGAATGCCGCTCTTGGCGGTGAGGAATCCGGTAGGGACAACGATGGCGGCTTTCCCAGTATCGCTGAGACTGTAGATCAGATGCTGGAAGAAGCAAAGATAGATTTCCATCGTCTTCTTATCCTTGTTGGGGATATTGGGAATCCCGGCGAAGAAACGTCCTTTGTGGGAGTCGTTCTTCAGTTGCGCCTGGTAATCGGAAAAATCCAGTTTAAACGGCGGATTACTGACCACATAGTCAAATTGCTGCAGGGAACCATCTTTCTTTTTGTGATACGGCTGTGTCAAGGTATTGCCCTGCACTACGTGTGATAGCGAATCTGCTTTGCTGTTGAGAATCAGGTTCAGCATCATCATCGTAGAAGATTTGTCACTGATGTCCTGAGTGTAGATTGTGCAACGTTTCTCACCGATGGTGTGTGCAAGGGCAATGACCAGGGTGCCGGTACCGGCGGCAGGGTCGTAGCAGGTAACATTCTTTACGTCCTCATCCGGGGTAACCAGAAGCTGGGCCATAATCATAGCGATGGCGTGGGGCGTATAGTATTCAGCATAGGTGCCGCCGCCATTTGCGTTGTAATCGTGAATGAGGTATTCGAATACCGTAGAGAAGAAGTCGTAGCCGGCAGAGAATGCGCCTTCGAAACTTGCTCCCTGGATGTCCGTAATCAGAGACTTGCAGAAGTCGTTTTTCTTCTGGGTGCCGCCCGTGATGAGGTCAGAGATGGGGCGCAGAATGGCCATGGAAGTCTGGTCGGCATTCATGATGTAGAATACATCGCGGTTGTTGCTGGCTATCTGCTCGAAGGTGGCATCAAAGAGAGTCGCGAAATTGGATACGTTCTGGTGCTTGGCCAGGAAGGGAATCAAATGGTTCTTGCGGAGCTCTACGGTGCCGTGCATAAGATCGCACATCTGGTCGTAGTCTGCATCGCTCATTGAGTCGAGATACTCCCAAACGTCCGGAACATTCTGCAGCGGCTTCCAAACTCTTTTAGCTTCTGCTATGAACTTATCGTTGAGGAACTTGTAGAGGAACACTTCGACAAGGACGGTATATTCGTTGCCGCCACCTCCAAGGCCGGCATGGGATGTCGTTGCCTTGAGGCTGTCGATGAGATTCATCGTTTCCTGCTGGATCTGCTGAATATTCGTTGCCATATTATCTGTATTCGTTTTGATATTCTCGGTTAATGAGGTCGCCTACGTAGTAGCGTGTTTCGCGGTCACTCTTGATTTCGGCATCAAGGAAGTTCTGGGCAATGATTTCTACCAGGAACTTGGTAAAGTATCCCGGCGCATTGATCATTGCGGTGTTCAGGAAAAAGTATTCGTCGCATTCTTCTTTAATCTTGAGGAGGACGAGGTTGAGCTTCTCTTTGTCCTTGCTCCATGCAAAGTTGTTGGGCGTGACCTGCTGCTCTTCATTCTGCTTCTCTTTCTCCTGAATGCGTTTCTCGATGCGGGCAAATTTACGGTCGTGATTGTAGCGAAGGGCGGTTATCGCGTCTTCTTCGTTAATCTTACGGATACGCTTGAGAATGTCGTTGAGGTTCTTAACCTGATCGTGCAGGTTGAAATTCTCGGCGATGTCCATATCTTTTTTCTTGAACAAGCGAAGAAATTCTTCCAGAAGGGAACGATAGCGAGGGTCTTCGGGGTCAATGTTGTCGGCGAGCTGCTGGCGGGTATGCGCCAGGGCTTCCTTGTACTGTTCTTTGAGTTCCAGTTCGGCCTCGCCGCGCTTGTAGAATGAGAACTCGATATCCTCAAGGGCCATATTCAGGAGCTGCTGAACATTCTCGTTGCCTTCAACGCCTTGCTGGAAGCCGAGAAAGACGTATCTGTTTCGGGCGGCCTTGATGAAGTTGGTGATGTTCGGGATTGCTTCTGAGGTAGTGCCTTTCTGTTCCACAGCAAGCAGCTTCAGCACCTCGGAGTTGCCTTGTGATACGAGCATATTGCCAAGGTCGCGAATCTCTTCAAGGGAATTAAGGATTTCCTTGACACGGTCGCGATCTTCTTCCAAATCAAGTTGACGGGAGAATGTCTGAGGGTTGCCAAGATCCAGGCCGTCAAGCTTGGCAACGCATTCTTTATAGCGTTTCTCTGCTTCTTCGAGAGAGACGAGCAAGAGGTCGCTATGCTTCTGGGCTTCGGAACCCTGCTCGGCTTCAAGTTCTTCCTGGTAGTCCTTGCTAGTTTTGTTGTATTCTTCTTCAATGTTGGCGAAATCGACCACGTAACCAAAGCGCATATCTTTGTACGGACGGTTGACTCGGGTAAGGGTCTGAAGTAGATTATGGTCTTTTACTACGCGATGCAGATAGAGTTTCTTCAGGCGTGGTGCGTCAAATCCCGTCTGGAGCATCTGATAAACAATCAGAAGGTCGATTTTCCCTTCTTTGAATAGGCTGATCCATTTGGCGCGGGCATCCTTATCGTCTGAATCGTAGAGTATCAATGCGGCTCGGTAGTAACCCTTCTTTGGGCCGGCCATTTTGGCATCGATTACTTCCGGGCCGACGCTCTTGTAGATTATCTGTCCGTCATCACCTCGCTCATTGGCAAGCTCCTCTATATCGGCGTATTTCTCCAGGAACAAACGATACATCAGCTTGGCTTGGTCAGATGTGTTGCAGACAACCATCCCGCCAAGGGAGTTGTCGTTGTTCTTGGCACGGAATGCCTTGAGGTCATCCATCACATAGTCCAGCAAGGGCTGGACGTAGGTGTGGTACTTATACACCGTGGCAGGATTAACAGAACCGGCTTTAACTCGAATGGAATTCAAGATTTCCTGCATCTTGATCTTGAAATTGGAGCCAATGTCTTCGCGTATGAGACGAAGGGTGTAACGGTCGGCAATCGAGGCGTTATAGTAGTACGTATGGATGTAATCGCCGAAAATGTCGGTTGTGCGGTACTCTCTGGAGATAATGGGTGTGCCGGTAAGAGCGATACGGATTGCCTGCGGGTCGCTCTGAATCAGAGTCTTGAGGAAACATCCGGCGGGATTATAGTCGCGGTGGGCTTCATCAATGAAGTATATCCGCTGAATCTTCAGGTTGTAATCATTCTTGCTGGTCGCCCGGCTGTCATCACTGAACTTCTGGATGTTGACCACAGTAATTTCCGGCTTCCCTTCGGGGTTTTGGGTAGTCTTGTTGCTGCTGATGATCTTTTTGAAATCATCCTTGGTGTCAATCGGATTGACAATAAGGCCGCGCTTGGCGAACTCCTGCTGTGCCTGCTGCATAAGGGCAAGGCGGTCAACGATGAAGAAGAACTGCGGGATAATGCCCTGTTTGGAGTAATACTCAGTCAGGAACTTCACGTTGTAGTATGCGAGTGCGGTTTTTCCGCTACCCTGTGTGTGCCAGATGATTCCTTTTCGGACATCCTGATCCAGGGTTTTCTCTATAGCCTTCGAAGCGAATATCTGCGGGTAACGCATGATATGCTTCTGGAGTCCGTTCGGCTCATCAACGTAGCAGATTCCATATTTCAGTAGGAAACGGAAACGGTTAAAGGAGAAAAGGCTGGTGACAATCCGTTTGGTGGGAGTATCAAAATTGTCGCGGTTCTGGAGGTAGGCCTCACTGGCTATGTATGCCTCAACGTTGTTGTCCGCCAGAATTATCTGTTCCTTCTTGTATGAAAGCGGCTCAAAATACTGAAGAATCGGGAAGGAGGTTTGTCCATCCTCTCGGAAACAGTTGTAGCAGGTATTGTGACGGCCAATGGTAGCATAATAGGCGCCCTGGGTGAGAAGGTCGTCGTACTCCATATCGTTGGAGAAGACCATCACCTGGGTGATGTTGAGATAGCGACGGAACTTGGTGTTCTCAAAGCGCTTCTTCATCCGGTCGGTCTCGGCCATGATCCCCGTGTCGTTATTCTCCTTCTTGACTTCGATGAATGCAAGCGGAAGACCGTTGATGAATAGTGTGATGTCCGGGCGGAAGTTGTCGGAAGACTTATCACCACAGGTCATTTCAGTGGCCACCTGGAAGGTATTGTTGTTGCGGAAGTTCTCTTCACTGGAAAGGTCTATGATACGGCCTGTTCCCGGTTCCTGCAGGATTTTATTGAAGAACTCGCGACCAAGGTCATCGTTGGCAAGGGAATCTTGAATCTCCTTCAGTTTCTTGACGGCATCGGCTTCTTCAAGGTCCGGGTTAAGGGAAATGAAGGCATCAGTAAAATGCTTTGTCAAGATATTTGTCAAGGGATCGAATTCAGCCGCAGGTACGCAATACTTCTTCACCCCGTTCTGAGATACATATTCGTATCCCATCGTGACGAGGTGCATTATTGTCGGGAACTTCACGCGGCTGTCTTCGCTGAATGCTCTGCTCATAACTATATGGTTTATGCTTTTATCTACGAATTTAATACTCTTTCTTGAAGTCCCCTAGAAAAATGATACAACTGCTTTTTTGTCCTATCTGGCCAATAACCAATTGTTTCTACTATAATAGCCGCAGCGTTGTAGATCGCTTTATGACAATAAACCAGAGTACTCTTGACTTTTTTCATTGATAACATCAACTCTGTCTCCATTGAGTTGTAAGCAATCCTTCCCTGCCTGAAAGCATCCCACAATGATTCCCCCTCAACGGGTATTGCAGTTATTACTGCTGGCTTTCCCTTGCTGGCTAATTCACTATAGCGAATGAAGCGGCGATGCTTTAAATTATTGGTCCACTCCCGACATTCGGTGTATCGATTCTTCAAGTCAGTAATGGCATCAATAATTTCAGTTGGGACAATCTCAATTTGCGCCTTAATCTTATCAGCGCTACACTGCTTAAGCGCTTTCTCAAAATTCACAGATAATGCTAATCCCTTCGAGGCTTCATCGTAAAGACGATAATGGAACCATACAACCTGCAGCAGCAAATCAAAAGCAGAATTATACCAATGGAGGGCATTATTCAAGTAAATTGAGCGTATGTAATTATTTCCAAACCTTGTTTGTCTTGCTAGGTTACTGTAGGAACGTTGACTGGCACAAAGTAAATTGTATTTACCCGCAGAGATGCACTGATACAAATCCTGCATACGTCGGACGGTTTCAGTAGCAGAATCAATATACCCTGAGCGGAGATGAAGACCTCGCTCTTCAGCCCCGTTCAAGAACTCGGGTAATCTCAATTCTGCGCGTCGTGGCATACTTAAATGATGTAAAAGTCTTCAATAGAGACAAAATCAGTAAGATATACACCGGTGTGATCATTCCGATAAGGATGCTTATTTGGGCCTGATTTTATGATGTAGGCATATGCGCCCACTTCAACCTTTTCAAATCGTTGAAGTTCATATTTCCCGACGTAGAAGTGGTCAAAGGTTCGGTCAAACTTTCTTTCCTCCTCATACTGGATTTCACCCTCACCGATGACAGGTTTATTCCAGGACCAAGTCTCATATTCAAAGTCTTTCTCTATGGTCTTTTTATGCCATAGGAGCAAATCCATTGCTATATAGAGGACTGTCCTATATAAGTTAATGTTTTTATTCTCTGCAACATATTTGTCCACAGCCAACTTCAATTCTTTATTACTGTGGGAGCCATCCTGAGTGATGTCGAGGAAGAATTTGAGAGAGCAAACCAGTGGCGCTGGCATGAGATCTTTCTCTTCCAACTTAAAGATGGGGTGCTCACCACTTAAGAACTTATAGAATCCATTAGCTTGCGTTGAAGGGATAGGAGGGATTAGCTTCTCTTCCTTGAGAGAATCCATAATCTTCTCAACAATCTTCCTAAGTGGATTGAATAGATCCTGTGCGTTTATAGCAATGCTGTCATCGTTATACTCGAAAAGCAAACCATTAATGAGAATATCACATGCGTCTGGAATCTGTTCAGCGGCGGCAAATTCCTTCTCATAACGGCTCCTGATCTTAAATTCTGGAGTTTTAATAAGTTCAATCTCTGCGATCAGTGCATCAAGAACCTTTCCTGTGGTATGCCTCCTTTTGTCGAAAAGAAGCTTGTGCTCTTCAAAGTAACGCAATTCATGACCTGCTTTGCACCACTCCTTGAGTTCGTCCAACTTTCTGGCGGTATATAGAGCAAACGGAATTTTAGCACCTTTCTTCCCGTACGTCTTGAGAAGATTATGGACGCAATACTGCAAACCGGAGATGTCATGTTCATCTTCGGGATCATCGCCATCGACGCTGAAATTGGCATCAATGATAACCGCATCTACAAAGTTGAGGTTTTCCTTAATGCGTTCCTCAAGTTCCTCGGCGTTTGTCGCTGTGGCTATAATCTTTACATCCTTGCTATCGAGAGTATCGGCAAGTGATTCATATGAGGCATCGTAAATGCCAGTATCGTCATCGGCCCAGATGATGTTATACATAGTCTTCAGAATAATACGTTAAGCTAAAGTCAGAAATAGTAGAGGCGGCTACAGGAAGTAATACATCCAGTATAAACGGCCACTCCTTATCCGTTCGCAATGAAAGGATTCCATTGAGACGGTTTGTGATATTATAGACGTGATTCCCGCCCAACCCGCTACGTCCGGTTTTGGCATTGTACCTACGGCGCGTAATGTAATCATGAATTGTAAAGCTGGGAGCAATAGGCGCTCCATTATTCATGAACGAAATCTGAACATACCGACCTTCGTTGAAAATAACAGGAGACACTCGTATGCGCACTTCGTTACCACCCTCAACCTTGAGAGAGCCTTTATTGAAACTATGACGCCAGGCGTTTTCCAAAACAGTGTCAAATAGCACCATCAACATGTCCGGATCTGCGTCAACTGAAATGTCGGATTGGGTGTTATCCTCTAACACGATGTCATATGTCTCTGTGCGTCCAAAGTTCTTGCACGCTTCGAGGTATTTGCTGACAAATGACGAGATGTTCAGCTCCTCATTGAAGAACTCTGCCTTAGACAAGTCCCCGCCAGTAATATTTACTATACGCTGGATGTACTGGCTCACATCAACGAGAGCCTTTACCCGAGCATAGTACTTATCGGTCCCCTGCTTTTGCATGGACAAAGACTCAATGATATCGTTTTGCCGCTTTATCGGAAATCCGAGCATATGCCCCAAATCCGATGTCGCACGGGAAAAACCACGACGGGCATCTTCGGCGTCACGCTCCTGGCGATACATCTCGTCTTCCTCATCAAGACGGCGCTTTACGTCTTCTTCCTGAACACGCAGGTCACCCAACTGAATTCTAAGGGTCTCGACAGTTCTGAAAAGCGACTTACTGCGTGCAGCACATATCTCGGAGAAAATAGCCGACAAGTCCTTATCCTTCAGGAAATATAAGGCAATATAAGGATAGGTCGTTAAGTCCTCGTTTACAGAGAACACAAAGAAGTCCTGCTGGGCATAGAAGTCTTCATCCGAATTATGGAAATAAAGCTTAATACCGCCCTTAAGGAAGTAGGCGATTAATTTTTTGCCAGAATACTGCCGACAATACTTTATGACCCTCTTAGGTAAAGGCCTGTTTTCAGGATGTAAAATGGTATAAAGATTATCGGATAGATCTTCTCTACTTATCAACTTCTCTGATTGGCCTGTATGATTAACAGCAATGCCCGGGTCATAAGTAATGAGTGAACCGAATCTGACAATATCATTGTCGTCAACGTTCTCAAGGTTCGAGTTAAGGTATAAGGTGGAGACCAAGACAAAACCTTGCTCTTTCAGTTCTTCATACCTGACCTCCTTTACATATTCAGCGTCGTTGGTGTCAATGACATTAAGAATATGGTCAGCATCAAGGATGACTTCCTGGTTGCTGAATTTCCGGCAAAGCGTTTCCGCATTGACGAAACGCACCGTATCCCGTTTGCTATCGAGCGAAAGGACGATAATGGATGTCTTAATAGCAGTGTTATTAAAAACCCCTGAAGGTAATTCAATAACTGTATCAAGATAGCCATGCATACATAGCCTCTTCATCATACTATTACCCGAGGGGGAATAGCAGTACGGACGCGGAACAACAGTAATAGCCTTTTTTACCGTGGGGCCGGACATCATCACCTGATTAAAAAAGAAATCTTCGCCAGATTTTACATCAGGTGAAAGGAACGGAAGATACTCGCTATATTTATATGAAAGCTTAAGGCCGAAAGGCATCGTGGCCACTATAGCATCTGCACCACGGGGGTTCCATTGAGAGATGGAATCCTCAAGAGCAATTTCGGTGTTGCGAATGGAGTATGCATCTAACCTTACCAACGCGAAAGCACGGGTAATAGGATTGAGTTCCTGAGCATAACACCTCACATCAGGGTCAAGAGCGATTGGATAGGAACAAAGCCCAGCAAAAGGATTGTACAGACTCTTGTATTCGCCGCCTTTGATGAAATGAGTAATAATATCAGTAACCTGAACAGGTTGGATATAATCCACCATCCCCGACTTGCCAAAAATGCGGGGCAGGAAGGCAAAAAAGGCGTCAACGGAATGAGGGTAGGTTTTTTTAAAAGCGTCATTACCCGATTCGTGTGACATCTTTTCCAACAGAGGAAGAAAAGATGCGTCAAATTGTAATGAGGATGCTTCTGTTATAGCTCGAAGGACAGGATGCTCTTCGAAAACACTGTCAGAAAAAACCAAACGTGCAGTGGAATGCATAGTATGATCGACAGTGACTTTACAGTCATGCGCCACACAATATAGCATGGACAACCACGCCATCGCGACATTCATGTCAAAGCGGTCATTACCTCTGATCTTATCTGCATATTCCCAGAAGTAATTTCTAACAATAGATATTTCTTGATTCGACATGATGAAATGCTTGTTGGTTTGTTTGACGCTGCAAAGGTAGAGCTAATCTATGCAATACATTTGCGCATCTTCTATATCCCCTGTTTTTCTAGAATATTCCTTATTCGATCCAACATCTTATTACTAAACGGTTCATCCCCCATAATTTTGGCGGTATCTGCATACCTTAGCAGAATTCCCTCTAATTCTTTATTGGGGATGATATCCATCGACACTTCTGCACATTCGGTCTTCTCAATTTCCTTTTCCGAGGGGAAGTTGATATATGGATAGAATGGCTTCGTGCGTAAATAATAATAGTCCCGTCTGGCGGCATTGTCCTGCCTCGGATTTCCAGTGTTGAAGTCGAACCTTAAAACAAGATGAATGGGCTCCTCTGAATCAAGCCTGGTCACACCGACGATGTCTCCAAAGTATTCTTCCTTAAAACCTTTCACGTCCTGGACAGAGACCTCTCGATAGATTGTTGGCACCGTCTTGACACTTACAATTCTATCCAACGGAAGGTTCAGTATCCCAGATGCCGGCTTCCCTTCACGGGCTGCCTGCTCACAGAACCCGAAGAGGAACCAACGGTTGTTGTACTGCCTCACAAAGTACGGATGGATAATCCTCTTCTGAGGCTTTCCGAAACCAGCATTGTAGTTCAGTTCGAGAACTTGTTTGTTTAATATATAGGAAAAGAACTCGTGGACACGGCTGCTGTTTTCATACTCCAAATTGTCGCCAAAGTCAATGGCCTCCATGGCCATCTCGTTGGTGAAGTAGGTGTCCTGCAGCATGAGAATCAGGTTCTGCAGCCAGAGCAGTCGAGGATTCGATTGGACATTGTCAATCTGCTCAGCCATACTTCTCAGGGACTCTTTCATCTCGTGGGTGATTATGGAATAGCTGGCATCCTCATATTTGATACGGCGTGCCCCTCTCTTATTATCGATGGGAGCTCCGTACAGATCCTTCAAAGCATCCAAGTCATACTGAAGCTGGCGCCTCTTAATCTGATTTTCAAAAGACAGGGAGCCGTTCAAACGCTCCAGAAGCATATCCAATGGCAGGCCATCGGGAACGCTCCTAAGAATACGATCAATTTGCTTGTACCGCTCGTATTGGTTCTTGTCCATATAGTGTTTCGGAAGTAACCCTCAAATATACTCAATTATCCTTAAATGCGCAAATATAATGCATATAAACGACCTACCTTTGCAGCCGTAATCAGCTATTCCACTTATGGCACTGCTTCATTTTTCACCTTCCTACAACCTCCCGGACACAAGGATCTATACCATGAACGGTCTTATAAAGCTGCTTGCTCCCAAGTTCAAACAGGGATGGAAATACTATTTCACGCAATGTGGCGATTCTGTTGTCGTTGTTCCCAGTGGCAAACCCTATCGGTATCAGATCCAGTGTACTGCTGTCCCTATGCACGGCGGCCGTGGCTATACGGAAACTGTCTGCTACTCCAATCAACGGATTCTCTTCTAAACGTAACCTTTAATCCTTTTCTCTTATGTCTATCCTTATTTACATCCTCTGCGGCCTTGCTTTCATCCCTGAGCTTTTCAACGAGAAGCGATAACTAACCAATGTTTAACCCTAATTTTCCATTCTCTATGAGGAAATTTCTTTCACTCGTCTTCGCCATTGCAATTGGCGTTCTCAGCCTCTCCTCCTGCGAGAAGGCCACTCCTGACACTAAGGACTCAAATCCGCTTGTTGGCACCAAGTGGTACGCCTCCTACTCCGACTACCTGATGGTCCTCGAATTCACCTCCGACACCGATGTCACTGGCTACTTCGCCAAGCCTAACGGTGTTTATTACTCCGGTCAAACCACCGGCACCTATAAGGTCTCCGGCAACTCTGTCACCTTCTCGGGCCTTACTTACCGCTGGATCTATGCCTACTACAAGCTTGAGTCCGGCAGTATCAATGGGTCTTTACTCTCAACCAGGGGTCAGAAGACCTTTGATATTGACAAGGGCGACTGGTCGTCCTGGACCGATACCTTCTCCAAGCAGTAGGTCCATCACACTTTTGCACTCCGGCTCTCCTCGAACCGGAGTGCTTATCCTCCTGTATATCAATCAACAATAAGCCCCACCCAGAATGGTAATCACTTTTCCCTACACTTTCCGCTTCGATAACGATGAATTATACGCCGCAAGTTTCTTCCTGGATCTCTCCACTCAAGAAATTGCCGACATCAAGCGCTTTATCCAAGATAATCCCGACCTCCCATTCTGGGCAATGGATTACGACTACCCCGACCTGTTCGACAAAATGATGGAAGCCCACCAGCACGCCATCGTCGAAGGCATCAACTCGGTCAAGAAAGACCAGGGAGAGCCCCCTATTTCGGCCGACAATATCGACTGGGAAGACCTTCCCCTCTATTTCGACTGGCCTGGTTTATTCAAAAAAATGCCTATCTGAAAGGCAACCCAGAAGGCACCACGTTGACACTATTCATCCCGATGGATTGGAGCCAGTCCTTGATTGATTTTACGACCAATTCATAATCGTTTCGAGGGCCGACAATAATCGTCCTGAGGGCCTTGGCCGGGAAATGATTCTCCACATACGGCACAAGGACACCGTTGCTGTTTCTATACTTTGGTTGAGCATCTGTATCTACGATAAGTCGGTATTCCTGCTCATACTCATAGCAATGGTGCTTAATCAGTTCGTGAAGAACAGAAATATAGTGGGAGAATACAATTGGGTCGTTCCCGTCTGTGTTCTCCTTTTTTCTGGTAGCCATTACTGCTTGCTGTATTTCATACCTAAACTCGATGAAATCGTAGATACAGCGATATAATGGATGATTACTATTCTGGATACTCTGCACGTCGAACCCAAGTGCGATTCCTTTTCCTTCTCTTCCGTACATGCTCCACATCGGTAAGTGATTGACCTCTGTTGAGAAACTCGAAAGATAGATATGGTCGAGATTAACCAAGCTCCTGAAAACCTCGCTTCCTTCTTTCAGATGACCAAAAACCACAGTATCTACAACATCTTTGCCGTACTGTACTTCATTGGCATCATTGAGGTACTGGCAATTGGTGCTCCGTAAACACAGATCAACGGAGCCGTCATCCTGCGGTCGCACAATCCCATTAAATAGCGCATCTACATCTGTATATTGATACACTTCCGGAACATTTTTATACAGAGCCCTGCACTTGTCAATATAGTCGTACAAAGGAGTAAAGTCCCATCCGGGAAATATGTAATCATTCTTATCTGCCATATTCATACGCGAAATTATAATGCACAAATTTAACCATTTCCGCCGATAAGTCCATACGAATAAGGTATAAAGCGGTCAAAGCCAGTTCGCTACGCTGAAGCTGCGCTCACTCGCTTTGGTTCCGTTCTCCGGGGCACGGTGCGCCCCTACGAACTCCACTTATGGCAGCTCCACTGCAAGACTCTTCCCTCCGCGCCGGGCGCTCCGGTCTGAGACTTGCGGTCGTTCCGCGCCCCGGCTTCGCCAGCCGGTATTCGACTGTCATCTTTAAGAGAAAACAGCGTACCAGCGCCAAGAATTGGCCATAAACTGATTGCGGAATAATCTCAGAAATCCAGGCGATACAACCTCACGTCCAACGCCTTTCCACCCTTCACAACAGCCCCGGTCTTCGTCTCCTCCAGTCGGAATCCATTCTTCTCGAGCACCCGGGCCGAAGCTACATTCTCTGGAAACACCTGGCCGATAATCTGCTCCAGCGCCATTTCCTGGAAAGCAATCTCGCAGATTTGCCGCACCGCCTCCGTACCTATGCCCTGGGACCACCACGGCGTCAGGATCATATAGCCAATCTCGTCGATGGCCTGGCCACCTTCATCCTTCCGTTCCACGGAAATGCTGCCGACCAACTGCCCATCAGCCCAGATGGAACGCCATACACCTTCCTTGCCCTCATTCTCCGCCACCATTCCCAGCCACCAGTCTGCATCCGCCTCCGTATAAGGATTCGGCAGCCGGTCCGACAGGAACGTCCTGTCCACGGCATTGCACAGCGCCATCAGCGCTTCCTTGTCAGCGGAGGCCCATTTTTGAAGGGTAATGGTCATAGGTAGTTAGCCAAAATAAAGGATTTTATAAAAGAGTTGTGAATATCTTCTCTTTACTAATATACCTGTCATACAAATACAAACAGGTATTTACAACCAGCAAAACAATCATTCCTGCCAGGCCGGGGCCGCCGTAAAGGAGGTCGTTTGCCGGCGTGACAACCGTAGCGCTGACACCCATCACGGCATTGAACGTTCCGTGCATGATAGCGGGAACAATCACCGAACCGCTTTTCTGGCGGAAATACATCAGCATCGGGGTAAGCAGCAGACAAAATGCCACCATCATGAAGACACCCGCCACAGGATGCTGCGGATAGTTGTGCCCGTTCAGGATGATCGGAGCGTGCCAGAGGCCCCAGATGACACCAATCCACAGGGCTACGGTTAGGAACTTCTTTCCCTTGAACTCCTTCATCAGGAAGCCGCGCCAGGCAATCTCCTCGCCAAAGGCGAAAAAGGCATTGAGAGTAACTCCCATAAGCAGTCCACTGAGCAGAGAAATGCAGATGACGCCCCACACGCCGACTCCTTCCGGCATCGACTGCATGGCCTGCTGCATCATCACACTGTCCGGCGTCCATTTGGCCCCCGGCATCAGCAGCGTCACACCCAATACGGCAAGTGCGATGACCGGCATAAGCAGCCAGCCAATCCACCACCAGCGGTTCAGCTTGAAGGAAATACCCAGTCCCTTCAGGACCGGTTCTTTGAAAATGAGCTGCGTGAAGATGACCGCCAACAAGGGAATTAGCATAGCCCCGGCGCTGAAAACAAGTCCTCGCAATGCCGCGGTAGGGGCGGAATCTATCACGTCGTCACTCTGGCCTCCGAGATTAGCCTCGCCGGAATGCATCACCAATCCCACAATCACCATAGGGACAAACGCCCATAGGAGAAATACAATCAGTTTCTTGGTATTCATTTGCTTGTTCACATTTCGATTTATCAAATACAAAGTTAAACATTTCTGCCGATTTAACTTTGCCGATGATAAGGGAAGCGGTCAAAGCCAGTTCGCTCCGCTAAAGCTGCGCTCACTCGCTTTGGTTCCGTCCTCCGGGGCACGGTGCGCCCCTACGAACTCCACTTATGGCAGCTCCACTGCAAGACTCTTCCCTCCGCGCCGGGCGCTCCGGTCAGAGACTTGCGGCAGTTCCGTTCCCGCGCTCCGCGCGATAAAAGGAAATAACGTCAAGAGACTGTGACCGGACAAGCCGGCCACAGTCTCTTGCTGGTTTGTCCCCCACCGCCAGGGGCCATAATCGCCCGGGAGCCGCAGTGCCGGCGCGAGCGTCGGTGCCCCAATTCCGCGAATATTAATATTATATCCCGACGGGATGTCATAGTTCTCAAGATTGTCCAGTACTCTCATTCGGCGGGTGGGCTTATGGTTTCAGCACGATCCACTCCCCTCCCTTATCTCCTCCTTTGCGTTGAATTCTACCGCTCTCACGAAGTTTTCGGACAGCCTTGTATATTGTATTTTCATTCAGGCCACATTCAGCAGCAAGCGCGGCAGTCGTAATGCGAGGATTCGCAGTAATGAGCCGAAGGACTTTCTCCTCCGTTTTCTCCTTACTTTTCTCCTGATTTTTCTCCTTATTTTCTCCTGCCTGTTCGGTAGAAGAAGTCTTCTTTTTCCTGAGTATTGTGGTAAAGAAGCCTTCGGTCTTGTATTCGGCCGGCGGGAATCCGTCTTCCGAGAGGATGCGGGCGATCCGTGGGATGCCGGTGCCGACGCTCTCAACAAGGTGCAGTCGGGTGAACATCCTGAAGATGAGCGGGTTCCTGGAGCGGCTGCGGTGGCCGAAGTCGGCTGCTACATAGGGCAGCAGGCCGCCGGGGTTTGAGATTTCCAGACGGTCGTCGTAGAGCTGGACCATGATCTTGGCTCCTGAATCGAAGTAGTCGCGGTGGCAGAGGGCTTATGTAAAGTCGTAGATTATGTAAAGTAACCCCGCCCACAAGTGCGTAGAAAGCCGTTTTGAACGGGATTCACTTTACATAATATCATCAGTATTTCTGCTGCAAGTCCTTCAAGTAAG
>Ga0256407_10006458_pt1 | contig 18081 bp, 24 predicted proteins | sample RumenRJG_04DNA_FD_193489 | JGI IMG/M metagenome (GOLD analysis project Ga0256407, IMG submission 193489) | Bovine rumen microbial communities from Lethbridge, Alberta, Canada - RJG_04 | ecosystem: Host-associated > Mammals > Digestive system > Stomach > Rumen | place: Canada: Alberta...
CACATCTCTCGTAAGGAGATCAAGGCTGGCTGGCGCCTCGGTTGTCAGTGTAAGGTGAAGGGCGACTTGAAAATTCATGTCGATGAGTCGATCCTCGGCGTGAAGGAGTACGAATGTACCGTCATCTCCAACAAGAATGTGGCTACATTCATCAAGGAGTTCAAGGTACAGTTGCCTGCCGGTGCCCACATGGACTTCCTGCCTGGTTCTTATGCTCAGATTAAGATTCCTGCTTTCGATTGCATCGATTACGATAAGGACTTTGATAAGTCTCTCATCGGCGACGAGTATCTGCCTTCTTGGGAGAAGTTCGGCTTGTTCCCGCTGAAGTGTAAGAACCCCGAGCCCACGATCCGTGCATACTCAATGGCAAACTATCCTGCTGAGGGTGACGTCTTCATGCTCACCGTCCGTATCGCCACACCGCCGTTCAAGCCCGATCGCAGCGGCTTCATGGATGTGAACCCCGGTATCGCCTCTTCATACATCTTCTCTCTGAAGCCAGGCGACAAGGTGATTATGAGTGGCCCTTACGGCGACTTCCACCCGCATTTCGACTCGAAGCGCGAGATGATCTGGGTTGGTGGTGGTGCCGGTATGGCTCCGTTGCGTGCACAGATTATGCACATGACGAAGACCTTGCATACCACTGATCGCGAGATGCACTACTTCTATGGTGCCCGTGCCCTCAACGAGGTGTTCTATCTCGACGACTTCCTGGGCTTGGAGAAGGAGTTCAAGAACTTCCACTTCCACCTCGCCCTCGACCGTCCCGATCCCGCAGCCGATGCTGCTGGCGTGAAGTACACCCCGGGCTTCGTACACCAGGTTATGCTCAACACCTATCTGAAGGACCACGAGGCCCCAGAGGATGTGGAGTACTACATGTGCGGACCTGGCCCGATGTCGGCAGCCGTAGTGTCAATGCTCGACTCGCTCGGCGTAGAACCGGAGAGTATCATGTACGATAACTTCGGCGGTTAATGAAAGAACAACAGTATCAGATGCTGGTCAGTCAGATCGCCTCACTCATCGAAGGTGAGACCGACGAGATTGCTATCATGAGTAATGTGGCAGCAGCCATCCATCAGGAGATGCACTTCTGGTGGACTGGCTTCTATCGGGTCGCTGTCGATGAGTTGCTGCTTGGTCCCTTTCAGGGCCCTGTTGCCTGTATGCACATCCCCTTCGGACGAGGTGTATGCGGCACAGCCTGGCAGCGACGCGAGACGATTGTCGTCCCAGATGTGGAACAGTTTCCTGGTCACATCGCCTGCAGCAGTGCTTCACGCTCAGAGATCGTTGTACCGGTATTCAATAAAGAAGGCAACGTCATAGCCGTACTAGACATCGACAGTGAACACCTGGCAACCTTCGACGATACCGACCGTCGCTATCTGGAGCAGATCTGCCAACTGATCGCTTAAGCATCTGATGAAATTAATATTTTAGATTCATGAAAAAACTGATTTATTTTGCATTGGTACTTCCAATGGCCATGCTTGTCATAGCATGTGGAGAGAAAACGAAGTCAAACCCGGAAGCCGACTCACTGAGAACTGCTTTGTCAACGCAGATGGCAGAGATGAACGAGATGGACCTCTTCCTTGATGCTGTCAATGCCAGTATGGACAGCGTGCTCGATATCGACGGCACAGTCCTTCGTAGTGTTGGAGAATCGAACCTGTCAAGAAAAGAGCAGATCAAACAAAATATCGCTTCCTATAAAGAGATACTCGATCGTCAGCGTGAGAGACTTGCCGAACTGGAGAAACGTCTCGGTGATAGTGACGGCAAGAACGCCAAGTTGTTGAAGACCGTTGCATCGCTTAAGGCTCAGATAGAGGAGAAGGATAAAGCCATCGCTAATCTGAATGAGGAATTGGAGAAGCGTAACTATGATATCAGTGTCCTGAAAGAGAATGTGGCTCAGTTGAACACCCAGGTGACTACGCTTGAGGAAGATTCGAGAGCAAAGGATGAGACCATCACAGCCCAGACCGACCTCCTGAATGAGGCATACGTATGCATCGACAATACGAAGGCTTTGAAAGAGGCTGGTATCCTGAAAGGTGGTTTCCTGAAGAAGGCAAAACTCAATATGTCGGAGGTGAACCCCTCAGCCTTTACCAAGATCGACATCCGCAATGCGACGTCGTTCGTCATCCCAGGCAAAAAGCCGGAGATTCTGACTCAGGCACCCGCTGGTTCTTACACGATTAAAGATAACGGTAATGGAACAAGCACGCTGACAGTCACTGACCCTGCTAAGTTCTGGAGTATGTCGAACTATCTCGTTGTGAAATACTAATTGATAGATCAAAAGAGAAATCCCCAGCCAAACATCAGAATTGGCTGGGGATTACTTTTGATAGAATGCTGTTTAGAAAGTAAACCGACTACCGTTCCACTTCATGATCTTTTGTTTCGTTTGATTCTTATCATCCCATGACCAGGTTACTTTGAGATCCTTGCCCGTACGCGGCAGTTCAAAGTATATCCAGGCACCGTCGGCCTGCTCATACACAGCGTCAAAGCCCTGTGGCTGATAGAAATTCATCTTCTTCGTGGCATTGTCGTAGCGCAGGAACGTAAGACCGTCATACTGACCAGGTGAGTACTTCCCGTTCTGGAAGCACGCTACGTTGTAGGCAAAGAGTTTGTGCTTACCGTCGGCCTCATTCCAGAAGCACATCTCCCATCTTAGTAGGTTATTGTCATACTTAATCTCGTACACTGCATAGCCGTTCTTGACATCTAGAGTGAAGGTGTTACCTTCAGGCTGTTTTATTCCCTTCTGATGACGCTCCCAGGCGTTACGGACGGCATTCGTGGATTCGTCGCACTCGCCATCTTCACCATAGACTGGTGCAAGAAAGGCTGTAATAAAGTCACTGATGGTAGGCTTTGCGCCTTGGTAATTCACTTTGATGTCTTCCTGTGCAGCCATCGTCAACATGCAACAGGCGAGCATAATGGTTAATGATAATCTTTTCATATTGTTTATTATTTAGATTTTTTAGTCATCTGCCAGATTACTGGCAGACATTTGTTCACGTTCAGACTCGACAAGTTTACCGTCCTTCCACTTGTACCGTATGATTTCTATTTCATCGTCAAGTCGCCAGACACTGACGATACACTTCTTATCAGAGTCGATATATGGACTGTAAATCTCACAGCCATGCTTCAATTCCTCGAACTGATGAGCCTTGTTGTTCCAAAGCCATACAACATATGTGTAGTTACCAAATCCGTTCATTGGACCCGTACATACCTGGAGGTCTGGGATGCCGTCGAAATTCCAGTCATCCTCCAAGATTTCTCCGATGCTGCCCTTATTCCATTGCAGAGTATCAAGCGGCAGGGCCTGACTAAACAGTTCCTGCGTATGTCCCTTCGCATCTGTCAGATAGACAATGATGGAATCCCAGCGTACATCACCATCATCATTGATAGCACGTACATCCGAGCGGAAAGAATAGTCTGCACGCTGGGGGACATAATCTATATCCTGGGCTGACATCTGTCCTCCACAGGCTGCTACCATCATCGCAACTATCAATAGTCTTACTTGGCCCCCAAACATGATTACTAATGATAATCTTTTCATACTGTTTATGGTTTTAGAAATTCACGATTTCATAAAGTGAAGAATTTGAACAGTGCAAAGATAGATATAATTCTAGAAAGTTCCAAATATATTGGGCTTTTTTAGCAACTTTTTCAAGTACACGTAGAAAATTTATTTTCTACACCTACAAAATAGTTTTTCTACGTGTAGGCGTAAATTCTCCATAAGGCTCGAAATATTATAGGCCGACCTCTACACCCCTAAAATCTTCTAAAATAAAAAAAAGTCGTTCTCCTATTGGTTTTAGGCAGATTTTTTGTATCTTTGCCGAAGAATCATAAATCAATTGCAATATGTTGAAAAGAATCTTATTTTTTGCCGTTGTTAGCATAGTGGCAATGATGGCACAGGCGCAAAACCTTGAGGGCAAATGGAAATCGGAACAGACAGACAAGGAAGGGAAGATGGACATTGCTTTGCTTATCTCTGAATCTGAACTTAACTTGAAATTGACAGCCACGATTGATGATACCGAAGGCACTATTGTTCTTTCTGTTTCATTACCATGCAACTACTTGCGTGATGGTAGTAAGTTGTCTGTTACACCCCATATGGAAGAAGCCAAAGTGGATCTTGAGAAAATGGAATTTAAAGGTGAATTGGCAGATTCACTTGATGCTAATCCTGAAATGAAGGATTTTTTTAAGGCCATAGTCATTGGAACTTTGGACGAGAAGAAAAAGGATTTGCTGAAAGATTTTTCTTTCAAAGATGTTGAACTACAGATTGTATCACAAACCGACTCAACTCTTTGCATCCGCGACGATAAAGACAAAGAGATCTTATTTAAAAGAGTGAAAGAAGAATAAACTAGATTAAATTTGTTTTGAGATCCTGCTAATACATGCAGTTTATGCATTTACAAATTATTGGGATAATTATGACAAAAGTTAAGATTGAAACCATGCTAGGCGACATCATAGTTCGCCTATACGATGAGACTCCCATCCACCGTGACAATTTCGTGAAGTTGGCGAAGGAGGGTTATTATGATGGTACTTTGTTCCATCGGGTAATTAAGAATTTTATGATTCAGGGAGGTGACCCTGATTCGAAGGGGGCGCCTGCTGGTAAAATGCTTGGTGTCGGTGGTCCTGACTATACGCTTGAAGCAGAGATTAAGGATGGCTTGTTCCATAAACGAGGCGCTTTGGCTGCTGCACGTAAGGGTGACGAAGTGAATCCGGAGCGTAGAAGTAGCAGTTCTCAGTTCTACATCGTCTGGGGAGATGTGTATAACGAAGGGCAATTACGCCAGTTCTCCAAACAACTGAGGATGCAGAAAGTGCAGAATGCCTTTAATAAACTTGCTGCCGAGCATCGTGCAGAGATTATGCAGATGCGCCGGGACAGGAATCGTGAGGGACTTCAGGAACTGCAAGATAAACTGGCAGCAGAAGCAGAAAGTAAAGTCGGTAAGTCTGGGCTGACCGAAGAACAACTGAAAATTTATTCAACTGTTGGTGGTACTCCTCATCTTGACGGCCAATATACTGTGTTTGGTGAGGTAGAGGAAGGTCTTGATGTGGTTGAAATGATTCAAAACACAGCCACAGGACGCGCAGACAGACCCGTTGATGATATTGAAATGAGAATGATAGTTATTGAATAATGAGACCAGCAATCCGATTAAATAGACTGTTATATGACACCACAAGAACAAAGAAATGAGCGTCTTGCTCAGACGATTATCAAGAACCTGAAGCGTCGCCACATGGATGGTTTCTATTGTGCGACGGCAGAAGAGGCCGTGAAGAAAGTTTCCGAACTTATTGACGACGGAAGTAGTGTGACATGGGGCGGTACGATGACTGTCCGCGACCTGGGTATTCCGCAATATCTCAAAGATCGTGGCACGCTAGAAGTACTCGACCGCGACCTCGTTGAGACACCGGAGGAGAAGCAGGCAATGTATCTAAGGGCATTTTCTGCCGATGTCTATCTATCCAGCGCCAATGCTATCTCTGAGGACGGCGTCATCGTGAACATTGATGGCAACGGAAATCGTGTGGCTGCTATCACGTGGGGACCGAAGAAGGTTATCTTCGTCATCGGCCTGAATAAGGTTGCCCAGAACGTAGAGGCTGCTCTTGCAAGGGCGCGTAGTACAGCATCCCCCATTAACGCAGCCCGTTTCGACATCAAGACTCCTTGCCAAACGGATGGTGTGTGCCATAACTGCAATTCGCCGGAATCCATCTGTAACTACGTTCACTTCCTAAGGAACTCGCCACGAGGCCGCCATGTCGTCGTATTGGTTGGTGAAAACCTTGGATATTAATATCCGTCTTTTGCTCGATTGCTAAGCAAGAACAATGATAGGAACAATTGTCAATGCAACCACCATCATCGTAGGTAGCATCATCGGCAGCCTACTGCATCGTGGCGTGAAGGAGAAATATAAAGAGGTACTCTATACAGGTTTGGGACTAGCATCGCTCGCCATCGGTCTGAATGCTACCATCAGTCACTTTTCTCAGTCGCAGTACCCCGTACTCTTTATTATATCGCTGGCCATAGGAGGAGTTATCGGTACTGCTCTCGACATCGATGGAAGGTTCAAGCGGCTTGTTGACAAGTTGCAGCGCGAAAAGAAGAAGGACGGGAACCGGCTAGCTGAAGGGCTTTCGACTGCTATTCTGCTTTATTGCATTGGCCCGCTGTCGATGCTCGGGCCAGTAATCTCAGCATTGAAGGGTGACCACACCTTCCTCTTCACCAATGCCACGCTCGACTTCGTGTCGTCGATGGTATTCGCTTCTACTTATGGCATTGGTATGGTCTTGGCGGCACCTGTGTTGTTCTGCTGGCAGGGGATGTTCTGGCTTGTCGCCCATATCAGCAGTACCGCCATTAGTGATGCACTCATGGCAGAGTTGTTAATCGTCGGTGGACTTCTTATCACGGGCAGTGGACTCTCGCTGTTGAATCTTAAGGATTGCAAGACACTCAATCTTTTGCCAGCCCTTCTGGTGCCCGTCGTTTGGTTCCTGATACGTTCCATCATATCATGACGGTTAGGAGGTCCGCCATATCGTTCTATTTCTGAATCCCTAGGTAATCGAAGAATTTATCTGGCCAGTAGTTCATAATCAACTCGTCAGGAAATTCAGTCTCTGATAGGAGAGGGTAGAGGCGCTCGTAGTCGGCTATCTGGAACGTAATGTGTGCATCACTACCAAGAATCGTAGGTACTTCATATTTCTTGCACAGACGCAGAATCTCTAAGTTATTATCCCTCGCCACGGTTTTCTTGCGCTGTGGAGCCAATGAATGGTTGTTCACCTCCAACAGTGTATGCGCTTCTTTGGCTGCCAACACCAATTTCTCGAAGTCCAGTTCTGCAGAACCATCGCCTGGATGACTGATCATGTGAATCTTGGGATTCTTGATGACCTGAATCATCCCCTCCGTATTCTCCTCCTTAGTGCCGCTCTGATACCAAGTGCCGTGAATGCCGGCTATGGCTAGGTCGAGGTAGTCGATGTAGTCGTCCGTTAGGTCAAGACTGCCCTTAGTGTCGAGGATGTTCATCTCGCACCCCATCAACAGGCGTATGCCGTACATCTGGCGAGGCACTACGAACATATTTTTGAAATACAACTGTGGGCAAGTGCCTGGCACCTTTGGCCCATGCTCTGTGATGCCCAGCACCTCCAGCCCCTTGTCAGCAGCGGCTTTGACCATCTCCTGCAGACTGCTGTATGCATGCCCAGATGCCACTGTATGCGTATGTGCGTCAAGTAATACTTTTGGACTCATTTGTACTTTTCTTCATAAACTATCCTAATTGTGAGGGCAAAATTACGAATTTATTCCTGAAAATAACTATCTTTGCCGTTAATTTAATTGCGAAAAGGATAGGAGTTGGGAAAAAAATAGCAAAATAGTGCAACTTTTCGCATTATACTTACGTCTAAAAGATAGAAACTATAAAATAGAAAACGATTATGATACTCTCAACAACCCCACAGATTGAAGGTCACACCATCCGCGAGTATAAAGGTGTGGTAACAGGTGAAACCATTATTGGTGCTAACTTTGTGAAAGACTTCTTTGCAGGCATTCGCGACATCGTAGGTGGTCGCGCAGGCAGTTACGAGAAAGTGCTTGCTGAGGCCAAGGATACCTCTATGCAGGAGATGATGCAGCGTGCCCAGGCCATGGGAGCCAATGCTATCGTAGGTATTGACATCGACTACGAGACCATCGGTGCCAACGGCTCGATGCTCATGGTAGCCACAAGTGGAACAGCTGTAGTTATTTGAAAAATGGAAAAATTGGGGTGCAGGTTCGAGTGACTCTCGTTGCTCCGTCATTTCACAAATCTTATTAAATCGAAAGGTATAGGTAGTCAATAATCCTTTATTTTTCGTACCTTTGCAGCGAGTATTAAGATAGTTTAGTATTTATGGCAAAAATCGTAAGATGAGAAAGAATGTATTGAACCTGCGCGACCTTGGAGAATTGCCTTTGTCCGACGGTGAGGGGAAGACTCCTCGTGGTCTGTATCTGCGTAGCGGAAAACTTAGTGCGCTAACTCTTGAAGAGTGCAATAAGTTGTGCCAAAAGTATCACATTGCCTGCGTCATAGACCTGCGTACGCCTATCGAGGCCCAAGAATTCCCTGATCCACTACCTGATGGCGTAGAATATGAACAGATCTCCCTGCTGAAGGATTCTGCTGTCGGCATCACTCATGAAACAGGCTCTGACGCTATGACCATCATCCGGAATCTGCGTAAACAACCTGAAAAGTTGAAAGAGATGGTACCCGACTTTGCCTCCATGTATGAGCAGATTGTTACCGACGGGTATAGTCGTGGACAACTCGACCAGGCCGTGGCGTTGCTAAGAAAGAATGCGGCAGAGGGTAAATGTACGCTTTTCCATTGCACGGCAGGCAAGGACAGGACGGGTATCGTCAGTATGGCCCTGCTGAAGTCATATGGTGTCAGCGACGAGGATATCATCCTTGACTATATGCGTACCAACCGCAATGCTTTCTGGCCAACTATTAAGAAATGTCTGGGTGTGCTTATACTGACACATAACTGGGAGTTAGTTAAGATATGCTACACTTCTTTCATGGCCCAACGGGAACTGATTGAAAGAGCAATTAGAAAATATTAATCTCGATGATCCATAGGTGTTCTTGTGACTGATAACAAACTAAATGAATATATGAAGAAGATTTTGACTATCTTATTGGCTGGCCTCGGGCTGAATACAGCATGCAGCCAGAATTTTGAGAACATGGAAGTGAAGGAGTTTGCCGAACTGATTGCAGACCCTAGTGTGGTAATTCTCGACGTACGTAAGGCCGATGAGTTTGCCGAAGGGCATATCAAAGGCGCCATTCTTATTGATCAGTTCCAAAGCGACTTTGTGGAGCAGGCCCAAGCCAAACTGCCGAAGGAAAAGACCATCGCCATCTACTGCCGCAGTGGTCGCCGCTCTGCCAATGCAGCCGGTAAGTTGGCTGATGTCGGCTATAAGTGTGTGAACCTCAAAGGTGGCATTCTTGCGTGGAAAGAGGCGAAAATGCCTGTGGTTATATCAGAAGAGGAAATGAATGACCAAAACAGAACACTTCCTGACATATAAGCAGGGGAAGAGAGACAGAAAGTTCTCAATGCCGTTTTCGAGAATTAATAAAAACCTGTTTCTCCCTCGATCTCTGTGAATGTGTCGTTTTCCCACTTTAGCGTGTTTTGCTCCCACTTGAAATCATTTTCATCAGTTTGGATGAATTCAATGTAATGCACCCTGATGTCCTTGCCTTCATTTGGCAGATTGAAAGTGGGCGTACCCGTATGTTTGGCCAGAATATCTTTGACGGTCTGATAGACTTTTATATCGGGTGTCATCGTGCGAGTGGAAGGATCGAAATCGTAGAACAGTAAGGCACTGTCGTCATCTACGCCTTCGCCCTCATGTCCCATCTGCAGAAGTACACCTACCAGCGAATGGCCGTTAGCACGCTTCCAATAGCACATTTCTGTCAGGTAGTCAAACTGTCCTGGCATATTACACTTTATATAACCGTTGCGAGGATCGTCTTCCATATAATAGTTGTCATCCTCAACTTTGTTTTGTCCGGGCTTTTTTAGATATAGCGTCATAGCGACATTGGGCGCATATTTCTGGTACTGACTACAGAAGGATTTTGCGAAATTTCGAATCATTGCCTTTGGAAAATCATTGCCTACCTTCAACGGTGTCTTTGACCAACTCTTCTCAATGGCATAGATTACTCTTTCAGGATTCTCATAGACCCAAGGATCAAAAGTTTGCCCCCAAACATTGGTGGAAACGAACAGCGAAATAAACAGGGCAGAGATAAATATAATTCTTCTATTCATAATAATATCATGTTTAAAGTTTAATAGTTTTGACGTCGCAAAGATACAAATTAAAATAGACTTTCGTTAAATATCGTTGATAATTTAGCAATAATTTCATAATTATTAGTAACTTTGTCCTCTGATTTGAGGGTACCGATGGACTTTGTGGTTCGTGGGTTTATCATTGATTCTGAAACAGGAGCATTGGAAGAGATTGTATGAACATTGAGCCGGTTTTGCATAAGAAATCGTTCCAGGAACTGACCACGGACGAACTATACGAACTCCTTAGAGTACGTAGCGAGGTGTTCGTGGTAGAGCAAAACTGTGTTTATCAGGACATGGATGGGGATGACCAGAGATCTATCCACTTGTGGCTGACAGTAGCAGATAAGATCGTTGCCTTGGCACGTGTATGTCCTGCCGGTACTCACATGAAGGAGATCTCGATTGGCAGAGTCATCACTACAGAACGAGGTAAAGGGTATGGCAAGCAGATCATGCTTTATGCCATTGATGCTGCCATAGAACATTTCTGCGCAACACTTTTAGACATTGAGGCACAGGAATATGCCAAAGGTTTCTATGAAAGCGTAGGATTTAAACAGTCATCCGAGACTTTCATGCTCGATGGCATTCCACATATTAAAATGATTTGGCAAAAAGACACATGAACATAAAACTGATCAGACGGAACATCGTTATCCTGATAGCACAATTAATATTCCTGTGCTCATGCGGCACTAGGCATTTGGTTGCTATGTCGCAGCAAGACACGGCTATCCCCGTCAAAGGGAAGATTGCGGAGATTGTTGAGCGGGGTACCATCCTCATTGGTACTACTGGCGATTACAGACCATTATCTTTCTGCGAGGCTGACGGGACATACTGGGGCTTTGGTATTGAGGTGGCAAAGGAGATTGCGAAAAGGATAGGCGTTGGTGTGGAGTTCAGAAAGACTTCATGGCCTACGCTGACAGCAGATGTATTAGCAGAACCTAAGAAGTTTGATCTCGCTATTGGCGGCATCACCATTACCGATGCCCGATGCAAGACGATGCTTATGAGCGAGGGCTATCTAGCGAACGGTAAGACCATTCTTTGCAGGGCTTCGGAGGCTGACCGCTACAAGTCGTTAGCAGACATCGACAAGCCCGAAGTCCGCGTAATGGTGAATCCAGGCGGATTGAATGAGAAGTTTGCCAATGAGAATCTGACTCATGCCATTATCATCGTTCATCCCAAAAACGAAGAAATCCCATCGCTCATAGCCAAGGGCGAGGCCGACGTCATGATAACAGAAATCACAGAGGCTCCGTATTATGTGCAGACAGACACCCGACTTGCAGCCCCATTGTTGAACACTCCATTTAATCATGGCGAAATTGGAGTGCTGATGCAGAAGGGACAGGAGGATTTGCTACAGATAGTAAACGCTACAATCCGTCAGATGAAGGAAGACGGTTCTCTTCGGAAACTACATGAGAAGTATGGATTGGTGTATTCTGTTGTTCCCGACACACTCTCAACTCTTCGCAATCAAATTGACGAAGTTGACAGTCTGTTCGTTGACTTGCTGGCAAAACGAATGCGCATCAGTCGTGAGATTGGCCAATTCAAGAAAGTACACGGCATGAGCATTGTGCAGTCAAATCGCTTTAACGAAATCCTCGAAAAACGCTGTTCCCAAGGGACTTCCTTGGGCATTGACTCTGCTTGTGTGAAGAGTATTTTTGAAGCGATTCATCAAGAAAGTTTGAACCAACAAAGGGAAATAACAAACCATAGGGAGAACATAAAAATGAAAAGAAGTTTCAAATCAACTGCGTGGCTGTTGCCACAACCTGTGCTGATTATCAGCACTTATGACAAAGAAGGTAAGCCCAACGCTATGAACGCTGCTTGGGGTGGCCAGTGGGATATGAACGAAATCATTATTTCACTCGGTTCGCATCAGACGACGGACAATTTGGCTGTAAATCCAGAGTTCACGGTAGCCTTTGCAACCGCTGAGACGATGGTAGCCTCTGACTATGTAGGCATCGTTAGTGGCAGGAACACTCCTGACAAAATGGAGAAGACTGGTTGGAGTATTGAGAAGGCTCCTAACGTGAAAGCCCCTTTGCTCAAGGAGTTCCCGATGACGTTGGAGTGTCGTGTGAAGCAAAAGATTGATGAGAGTGAGACAGGATATTACCTTGTTGCTGAAATCGTAAATATCCTTTGTGATGAGAAATATCTGGCCGAGGACGGCAAGCCCGATGTGGAAAAGATGGAACTGATTACTTTCGATCCCGTACACCATACTTATATCCAACTTGGAAAGACAGTAGGAAAGGCATTCTCTGATGGCAAGCAACTGAAATAGCAGTATTCAATATGAAGAAGATTTTGATGACAACGATGCTGTTCATTGCAACGATAACGGCATCGGCACAGACAAAAAGGCAACTGTTTGATTTCGGCTGGCAGTTTACACATAATGGAACGACGCAGACTGTTAATTTGCCGCACGATTGGGACATCTTCGAAGGTCCCAATTCTGGAAAAGGTGCTACGGGCACTGGAGGTGGATGGTTCGAGGCAGGCAAGGGTGAGTACCGCAAGACATTCAAATCATCTGGCGACGAGGTGGTCAAACTCCACTTCGAGGGCGTTTATCAGAAGGCCGATGTCTATGTGAATGGTCAAAAGGCTGGGCAGCATCACTATGGCTATACACCATTCACCGTGGATGTAACACCATATATTAATAAGGTTAAGAAACAGGCTAACGAGGTAGTTGTGAAGGTGGATAATTCCGAGCAGCCCAACTGTCGCTGGTACAGCGGTTCCGGCATCTACCGCCACGTTTGGCTCGAAACAATGCCTGCGCTGCACATTGCCGAGAATGGTGTCTTCGTCACAACGCCGGAGGTGAGTGCCGATAAGGCTCGGGTACAGGTGGATGTGACTGTGCAGAATGAGTCGCAGACCGATCGCAACGCCACCGTTGTGGTGGGCAGCGCTCAACTGATGGTGGCTGTGAAGGCTGGTGAGAGCAAGACCGTGAGCACGACTCTCTTCGTCAATAATCCACGCCTATGGTCGCCCGAGAGTCCGACGCTATATGAGGCAAAAGTGGAACTGAAGGAGACAGGCAACATCATCGACAACACAACAGTGAAGTATGGCATCCGCTCGTTCTCGTTCGACGCCGAGAATGGTTTCGTGCTCAATGGCAAGAAGGTACTTATCAACGGTGCCTGCATACATCACGACGACGGTGTGCTGGGTGCCTGTGCTTTTGACGATGCCGAAATCCGTAAGGTGCGCCAGATGAAGGAGGCAGGCTTCAACCTCATCCGCACTTCACATAATCCCACGACGCGTGCCTTCCTTGACGCCTGCGACTCGCTGGGAATGCTCGTTATTGACGAGGCCTTTGACGGCTGGCGCACACAGAAGAATCCCTATGATTACTCGACTGTCATCGACTCCTGCTTCCGTCAGGACATCCATGTGATGGTGCTGCGCGACCGCAACCATCCGAGCGTCATCTCGTGGAGCATCGGCAACGAAGTTATCGAGCGCAAGGACATCCGCGTAGTCTATACCGCCCGACAGATGAAGAAGGCCATACACGAACTGGATATGACGCGCCCTGTTACCGAAGCCCTCTGTGCCTGGGACAGCGATTGGGAGATCTACGATCCGCATTTTGATGTGCTTGATATCGGTGGCTACAACTACATGATTTTCAAGCACGCCTCTGACCATGAGCGCGATCCCAAGCGTATCATCTGGCAGACGGAGAGTTATCCGCGCGATGCTTTCAGCAACTGGGCTGTAACCCACGATTTCCCATACGTTGTCGGCGACATCGTATGGACAGGTCTCGACTATCTGGGCGAGAGTGCTATAGGTCGCTATTATTATGAAGGAGAACGGCCGGGCGAACACTGGTTTGACGGCGGTTTCCCCGAATGGCACGGTGCCTATTGCGGCGATGTCGATATCACCGGCTGGCGCAAGCCCATCAGCCACTATCGCGAAATGCTGTGGTGCAAAGATACACCACTCTACATGGCCGTGAAAGAACCCAACGGTTATCACGGCGACATCAAGACCACGATGTGGAGCGTATGGCCCACATGGGAGTCGTGGACATGGCCCGGTTGGGAGGGAAAACCCGTTGAAGTGGAGATATATACCAAACAGCCCGAAGTAAAACTGTATCTTGATGACCAACTCATCGGCACGAAACAGGTAAGCCGTGACACGGAGTTCAAGGCTGTCTTCTCCGTACCCTATAAGGCCGGTACCCTCCGCGCAGAAACCAGTGGTGAGAATGTGACACTGAAGACTGCTGGCGAACCAGCCCGTCTGCGTCTTACCCCCGACCGCACAGTGATGGCTGCCGACGGACAGTCGCTCACCTTCGTCACTGTCGAAGTCCTTGACAAGCAAGGCACACCCGTACCCGAAGCCACCATCCCTTGCGAGGCAACTGTTAAGGGAGCAGGTACGTTGTTAGCCTTTGCCTCTGCAGACCTGAAAGATACAGAGCCCTACACCTCGCCTCGTGTGAAAACGTGGAAAGGCCGTGCACTCCTCGTCGTACGAAGTTCGCAGAAGGGTGGCTCCGTCAACGTGACGATAAAGAGTTCGCTGCCCACCGCCAGCCTGATGCTGAAGAGCAAATAACGATATGCAGTGAATGTCTTTGCACCTCAAAAACGTTCAGAAGAAATGATGGTAAATGTTCTGTTATATTATCTGATAGGTATCAATATCGTAACCTTCCTCGTCTATGGCATTGATAAGTGGCAGGCCAAGCAAGGCAACTGGCGCATATCAGAGGCTACCTTGCTTATATTGGCAATCATTGGTGGCAGCATTGGTGCTTTACTTGGAATGAAGGTATGGCATCATAAGACGATGCACAAGAAGTTCAAGTATGGACTCCCACTGATTTTGTTGGCACAGATAGCACTCATTTATCTGGTTTCACAACAGACATGGATTGTTTCATTTGCATAAATTTTTCCCGCTAAAATTTGCAGATATCAGACAAAACTATTATCTTTGCATTACTTTACTAAAAAACAAGAATTATGAAAAAAGTTATGATGATGATTGCCTTGCTGGCTATTCCATTCGCTTTGCAGGCACAGACAAAGTTCCATGACCTTGAGGTCAATGATGCAAAAGGTCCCGTCAAGTCAATTACTACAACGATGATGGGCATGTCACGCACCATCGAGTTCACAGAAGAAGGCCAGATGGTGGCTTCTTCAGAGATTTCCAACTTGGTGTATGATGAGGACGGTTATCTGAAGTCGGCTACGATGAGCATGATGGGTCAATCTTCAGACCTGAAATATAAATGGGAAAACGGTCGCTTGAAGAGTCTGACCTTCACTATGATGGGGCAGGAAAATACAGCGTCACCCAACTATGACGAGAAAGGTTTAGTCGTGTCTGAAACGATTGATATGGGCGGTCAGAAGATGGAGTCGCCATATACAGACTATAAGTTCGATGACCGTGGAAACTGGATCAGTCGCAAAACTTCAATGATGGGGCAGGAAATGGTAACCACACGTACTATCACTTACTACTAAAGAATAACAGCAAACTTACAGTGACGCTGCCAAAGTTCATCATCACAATGGATGGCTACTTTCGCCTTGGCATGGTCAACCAGCATAAAGATCTGTTGAAGCCTGGTTATTGTTTATGAACTGACGGAAGCCTTGATAAAACGGGGAATCTCAGCCTGAGATTCCCCGTGAGTCCTCTTTCAAGGCATATAGTGATTTATGGAACAGCCTATCTGCGTCCGCCGAAGTGACCACCATTACCGCGATTTGTATTCATTGCCATGTGACGATCAGCGCCGTGACGGTCAGCATAGAAGTGAGCAGGCTTGTGATTGTTGCCACCTCTGTAGGTCACGAACACCTTCGGGTGTGCGTTGAAGAAACGGCCTCTGTCATAGTGAGCGTACACTGCGAATGCCCAACTACCTGCATGCCAAGCCACAGGACGATAGAAGTGGGAGAGTGCCACATACTTGTCGAACTGCCAGGTGTCCAGCACGAAGCGGAGGTCTGCATTGCGGCGATCCCACCAGATGCCGAAGATATCAGCGTTTCCGTTCAGACTCATCAGGTAGTCGAGGTTGATCTCATAAACGGCCTCATACTGTGCAGCAGTGAGGTTCAGTTCGTAAGCCATCTTGTCGCTCAGGAAGAGCGCCTCGTTCTTTGCTGCGTTATAGCTCATTGCGTTGGCCGAGATAGTCATGACCATCATCATTGCCAGGATCATCATCTTCTTCATATCTTAATCTCCTATTCTTTAAATGGTGAGACATTAATTTCTTTTCTCGGTGCAAAGATCGGAACTTTTAGTTAGGTTTACAAAGGAAAAATCATAATATGAAGGGGATTTTTCCCTATTTGTGAGTAGGGAAATCTCCTCATATGTTCAATTATATTTGGTATTTTACTCGCTTATTCGTATCTTTGCACCCACAACAATCATAGGAGAGTAAAATATGGCATTTTTAGATTTAGTCAAGCAGAGGTATAGTTGTAGGAACTATCAGGAGAAGAGTGTGGAACAGGAAAAACTGGACTACGTGATGGAGTGTGTCCGCTTTGCTCCGTCAGCAGTCAACAAGCAACCTTGGATATTCCGCATCGTCAAGAACGAGGCCGACAAGGTGAAATTGCAGGAGTGCTATAACCGCGAGTGGTTTGCAACGGCTCCGATGTACATTATCTGTAGTATCCTGCACGACGAGGAGTGGATACGCTCTGACGGCAAGCATCATGGCGACATAGACATTGCCATTGCTGTTGAGCATCTGTGCCTGGCCGCTACGGAACAAGGTCTCGCCACCTGCTGGGTATGTAACTTCGATGCTGAGAAATGTAAGCAACTCTTTTCTATTGGTGAAAACGAAGAACCAGCAGTCCTGATTCCCATCGGTTACGCAGCCGATGAGCCAAAGGAAAAGAAACGAAAGGAGATGGAGGAAATCTGGTGGAAGATGTAGGTAAGCCTCATTCTAAATACAAGGGAAATACCTCCCGACTCGTTTCTTATAATCAAGATATTCCTGTCCGAAATCCTTCTCCAGTCGCTTTTCCTCACTACGGACTTGCTGCGTAAGCAGGATTACTTCTGCCAAGACGATAAGCAGCGGCAGGTCTTCCTGACGCCAGCCACATCAAAGCCGGAATGCCAATCACAAAGATAAGCAGTCCCAGCAGATAGCCGAATATGTGTGACTTGTTACTCATTTCACAAATTTTATAATCCGCTCGATTTGTACATTCATATCGTTGTATAGCATCTTCTCAAGTATCTCCACAGCCTTGGTGATATCCTCCTGAAAACGCTTGTGGTCACGTAGGAAGTCAGACCTGCCGTCACTGATGGTATCATACAGTTCCTGACTCATATCATTGGCATAGTCGGAAATGGCCAACTCTATGTCATCCTTCTGCCAGTCGAGCGTGGAATGAACATAGATGCGCTGCTTCTGATGCAGGAAACTGTAGGCGGTCTCGATACTATCCTTTGTTATCATTTTGTTACTGCGTCATATCCTATCGGGCGGAATTGTTTCTGCTTCTCGCTGTACACAAATCCGTGCCCCAACAGGTAGTTCTTTATCTCTTTTGGCTCCGTGCCGAAGTTATAGCACAGCGATTCCAGCGTGTCAAACTCCTCATCTCTCAGGAGCATGTTCACGCTCGAAACCAGTATCGCAGGATCTTTCGGCAGGTAGTCCATATTACAATTCTTATTAAAATCATCGGCAAAAGTACACAAAAATGGCGAGATATTATTATATTTGCACTCACTATTAACAAATGTTGGTTTTGAAATATGGCAAAGGTTCTTTTGATTAACGGTAGCCCCAGAGAACATGGCAATACGTTTACTGCTCTGAACGAAGTGGCAAAGACCTTGAACGAAGAGGGAATGCAGACTATGCGGACGCTTGGTCGTAACATGGCTTGGATGATTCATAAACTGAATGTCAGTGAGGATGGTCATCCGGAAGTGGAGAGTCCCTTGAGAACCAATTTTATCAGATAA
>Ga0256407_10006460_pt1 | contig 18079 bp, 26 predicted proteins | sample RumenRJG_04DNA_FD_193489 | JGI IMG/M metagenome (GOLD analysis project Ga0256407, IMG submission 193489) | Bovine rumen microbial communities from Lethbridge, Alberta, Canada - RJG_04 | ecosystem: Host-associated > Mammals > Digestive system > Stomach > Rumen | place: Canada: Alberta...
TATTATCAGCCATATCCTTATCCAATCGTCACTGTCGTTCCGCCTGCTGAATTAGGCGTTTCTGTTACCGGGATTGCCGCAATTACAACCTGAGACAAATAATCATATCCAGTGTCCGGGATTATTGTCTGTTGCGAAAACGTCGGTGTCGCTGTCTTTGCCTGAGCGGTTACGCCTTCGCCTTTATAGTCTCCTGTTTGTCCAAGAATAACAACACCGTCTTTTATGTTCGCGGGTATGATCTTGTTGCGTTCCGTTTGGCTTATGCTAACTTTACCGCTTCCGTCGTGAAGACCAATTGGTATTGTATATTCTTGATCCCTTGTTGTTATGGTTCCCGTCACGCCGCCGCGCACTGGCGCGGTTCCCGTTCTTTTAACTCCGTCTTTGTAAAAAGTTTTGTTCTCCGCCGCCTCAGAATCAAGCAATGTAGCGTCTGATGTATCCGCGTCTTTTGTACTTGTTCCGGTTCCTATTGATCCGTCAGGCAAATGAAAAGTGACGCCTGAATCAACGTTTGCGGCTGTAACATTATCGCCTGTAAGATCTATGTATGTTTCTCCATTAACAATTATTTTATTCTTAGCCATTATTCAATCTCCATTGCTATATAAACGGTAGTACCGCCCTGCGGATTGTCTATTTCATACACAGGGATTTTCTTTACGGTTACATCGTCCAACATAGTTTTCTGCTTTGTATTCAGAACAATATTGTCCTCAACCGTTGGCATGACTTCATAATCACCATCATACGGATCCGGGTACACTTTTACAACCTGATCCATGATGGTATTAAATGTTTCTGAGGAAGTAAAATCAACGTCAAAAGTGTTTACTACATCATTAAATTTGACAGTAAATTCAGACATCAAATCACGCCTTCCTTCAAAAGTTCGTCCGCCGTAGTTTCAATTATATTACTTTTGTGAGCGGACCCGTCAGGCAACTTTGCCCTAATCTGTATTTTTACGGCCTTGTTTTCAATAAACTTCAATGTTTCTTCCTGAGACAAATCAACCGTTATCGTAGTTGCCGTGATCTCGCAGTCAGCAAGATTTTTTTCCAAAACCGTTCTGCCGCCTTGTTGATAGGTTACATACATAGCAACCGCGGTTGTAAGATCAACGGGAACAGTAAAAGTGTTTGATATTGTAGCACCTCTTGCAATTGCCATAATTTTCTCCTAACTGATTTCTTTTATTTCGTCTCGAAGTTCGTCAATCCTTGTGAAAGCGGCGTCCATTTTTTGTTCTAATATTACAACCCTCTCGACTACGTTATTGTGCTTTTCCATTTTTTTCTCCAGTTGATCTATTCGGTAAAGAATCAACTTTCCATTCACAACTACTGTTGCAAGCGCTATAATCAATGTCGGGATTGTTGCTATAAGTGATTTTATAATTTCTGTGTTCATCGACTGGCCGCCGCCTTAATCCATTTTTTCCAGTTCATTTAGTCCGCTACCATATACACAACACAAAAAGTAATACATTGACGTGCTGTTGCAATTTGAACAGTAATAACCCCGTTTGTACTAATGTTCATGTAACCGCTATCAGTTGCACTATAAGCATACTGACCAGCTCCGCACACTGTACGCATATTACTCTTTGGATAGTCAACGCCATCAAAAGTAGCAATATTAAAATTGGAGCCTGTATTATATGTACCTGAAGCCTTTTGGAAATATCCTTTTATCATAACAAGGTTGCCAATTTGCTTCACTTGCGGTTCTAAAACATTTGTTCCACTTGCGGGGTGTATCGCCCCTGTTCTTACTGTCATTTGGTCAGCTGTGTAATCTAAAATCTGATCGAGGTTAGCCCCGTTTTCTGTAATTCCATTCCACTTTTCTTGCGTTTCTTTTGACATGTATAAACTTGATTGAACTGTAGCCGCTTTTGTGATTTCAACATTTGCTCCGTCAAGATCAAGTCTATACATTACAAAGTCAACAACTGTTGCTCCGTCTTTGATAACACCTTCATTATGAGCGGGTTCAACAGGATCGTTTCCGCCGCTAACCTCCGCACCCTTTATTACAATCAGCGATGCTTGATCGATCAATGAGGTTGTATCATGCTCAAACCTTGCGCAAACAAGGTCGATCCGCTTGTATCCTGTCGGGCAAGTATCAACAGCAAGCGTTTCCTGCGTTATGTAAATTTGTCTTCCCTGAATCGATACAACGCCTGATTTTACAGTAAACTGGTTTACGGAAGGCATTGAACCTTCGCACTGATCTCCCTCAGCCAAAATATAACTATCATCGCCAATAATTCCGCGATATACAGCACCGTCCATTTCGGGCGTTATATGCCTTGTACCTGTATATCCTGTAATAATACTTGCGCCCATTTTATTTCCTCACTTTCGTTCTGTATTCAAAATCTTCCGTTTGGTATCTTCCATTGTTAATGCACTTCCAAACAATGCTTGTGATTTCTGCTGTGACCGTTTCGCCTGTCAAGAAATCTTTTGCAGCTATAATGTCGGACAGCTGAATGTCAAGATTGTCAATGCTCACATCAATTTGTTCATGATCTGCAATCAGTTTCGCATATTGTTTTCTTCCGTCAGCTTCCAAAGCGTCGGAACTTGAATAATCATAAGTATCAACAGGGTACGCACCAGCAATTGGCGTTGTAGATACGTTCCAGTTTTCATCCGCATACAAGTGGACAACCTGTCTGTCGTGCAATTCGCCTCTTCCTAAACAGATTAAATGTTTTGGTGTATTGTGATCACGTTTGATTGACAGGCTTACCTTGTCATTGTAGTCCTGTGAAATCTCGATCAAATTCGTTAAATCTCTTGCTTCAACAATTGACAATTTGACCGAGCCGTCATCATATACAAGGATTGTCCGCAAATTCTCCTGTGCAGCAGTAAGCAATCCATCAATACCTTCGAATGTTGGTATGTATCGGTCAAACTGATAACTGTTTCCGGAATACTCTGTGTTTTGAACATCAATAATCGGGTTCATCGGCAAAAGCCTTAATGAATCAGCAAGGTTACCTGAAACGATTAAATAATCCTGACCTGATGGCGGTTCAATAATGTATTGACTAAGCGTACCTCTCCATGTTCTGCCGGTATACGTGATTGTGTTATCACGAATATTAATGTCAGCACCTTTGATTTCTCCGCCAAACTCTGTACCTTCTACATAAACAATTGTGCTGATTCCGTTTTCTGTCCAATACAAATCATTCGGTGATTTTGGCAACTTCATTGTGATTTCAAAATCATTTGTCGGGTTTTCAGTGTTTGTCGTTATGTCAAAATCAGCACTAAACCTGCACAAATAACCGCTATCGACAGCACCGTTTTCTCTTGTCCTTTCGTAGATTAAATCCATGGCGGGTCTGATCTCCTTTCAATCACAGTCAAATCAAACCTAATACCGCTGTATGATAAATCAGAATGACTGCCAAGAGTAATAAACGGGCTGTGTTCCTTGTCCCTGTAAATAAATGCATCACGTTCGGCACCGGATTCTGACAGAATCTTAATTGTTCTTTCAGATTCATTTGATACAATCTGTAATCGTTCAGCGTCCGTGATTTCTACATTAACCTGAATAGGAATATCGTTAATATAAATAACGGGATCTGTTTGTGCTCCGTAAATTAAAAGCCTAAATCCATTATGGTCTGAATCCACATCTATTGAAGCATAGTATGATTCAGCCACCGAGTATCCATAATTGTATGGTCTTCCGAGCCTTGAGTCTGTGTACGAATAATCCCTGTCTAAATCTTCATCAAACTGTGATCCGCCACCGCTACTGTTAAATGAGTATGTCTTTTCTTTTGTCCAAACAGGATTGTCAGTAACAATGGTAAAACGCATCTCATCATCTCGTTGCCGATTGAAAAATAAATGCTCTCCAGCCTTGACAAAACACTTCATCTTCCAGCCACGGATAACAAGATAGCCTGCTTCACCTGACAAAACATCTTCTTCAAATGCATGGCAAAGATTATCCCTGTCAGCCAGATTGTCACTTATTACTACAACTAAAAACGGAAATTCTCTGTTGCTTCTTCTAAAATTAGAATAGGATCCAAACACCTCATCGTATTCATATTGCCATGTCCTAAACGGACTTTCGCTTGCATAATATGGGTACTCATTTATTGTTGCTTTGAGTACACCTTTTGAATTGTAATAATAAATCTTATCCATATCACACAACCTCGTTAACCAATCGTGCGAAGTCTCTCCTGTCAACAGATATTATCTGGCCAGCTTCAACCGCTTCAAGGATTCTGTCCATACGGTTGATAATAGCATTGTACTGTCTTGCTCCTTCTCCTTCTGACCCGTTCATAAAGTAACTTCCTCTACCTGCGTTTACATTAAATCCGCCCTGAACAACATCCTGCAGATCAAAGGTTTTCTTTGCTTGTTCGACAAGTCTGTTTTCATTGTCCTTTATTCCCTTTATAAACAGATCCATCATATCAGGCATCCACGTATAGTCATCTTTCATTGGTCCTTCTGTCGGGTGTGAATGTCCTAAAGCCGCTTTGACCTTTGATCCGATACTTCCAAGAGCACCGCCAAGCTCACCAAGTTTTGACTTAATACCACTTATAAAGTTAGACATTAAATCTTTGCCCCATGTCAGAGCCTGTTTGATTTTGCCCGTTATACCGCTTTTAACTTGATCAATAATATTGCCAGCTGCAGACCTTACATTGCCAAAGAAACCTCTAATGCCCTGCACAAAATTGCTTACAAGCTCTTTTCCTTTCGCAAGCATTTGTGAAACTCCTTGACCAATGGCAGTCACAAGGCTTTGTAAAAGCTGTGCACCTGCAGCAATAACCTGTGAAATTGCTGAACCAATACCAGACACGAGAGTTACAACTAACTTAATACCAGCCGATAATAATTTAGGTGCATTTGTAATAATTGCTTGTGCAAGCTTTGCTATGATTGTAGGCGCTTTTTCAATTAATATTGGCAATGCCTGAATTAAACCATCTGCAATAGCCATAATAATTTGAATTGCGGCATCAATAACAGCATCGATGTTATCAATTAATGCTTCTACGATTGCCAGTATAATTTCCACAACAGCCGGAATCAAAATTGGTAATGCTTGCGATATACCAGAAGCCAATGTAGTAATAATAGTCGCTGCTCCGCTGACCAACTGCGGAATTGCTTGCAGTAATCCTGTAATCAATGTTTGCATAACTTGAATTCCAGCTTGTATAATCTGTGGCAAATTCTGAATAATTCCTTGACCAAGTGCGGTTAACAATTGCATACCTGCATTAATCAACTGTGGCAAAGCACTTATAATAAACTTTCCTATTCCAAGAATCACCTGTGTCATAACAGGAATAAGAGTAGGAATGTTTTTCATAATAGCGTTGCCAAGTGATTTTAAAATAGTTCCGCCGATTTCAATCATCTTCGGCAATACTTCAGAAATCTTATTGACTACTTCTGTAATGCCGTTTCCTATTTCTTCTGCTCCTGACATATCGCCAGCAAACAGTTTTGCAAGGCCGTCCGTCACCTGAGTCATTGCTGGAAGAAATTCTCCCATCATGCGATTTTTTAAGCCTGTAAATGTCATTTGCATTGTGGTGAGAGAATCTTTAAAAGCCGCGCTTGCCTTAACAGCGGAATCAGGCATGATCATTCCATATTTTTCTGCGATTTCCATTTGTTCTTCTATTGCTTCAGTTCCTTGATTCAATAGAGGACCCATGTCAGCACCGGCACGCCCTAACAATTCAGATGCAAGCGCAGCTCTTTCGGTACCTGCTTCCATACTTGAAAGACCTTTAACAGTTGCTTCAAATAGTTGTTCTTGAGACATAGAAGCAACTTGTTCCTGACTGATTCCAAGCTTTTGAAATGCGTCAGAATTCTTTTCTGCCTGTTGTGATAATGTTTTCATACCCATTTTTAGAGAATCAACATTACCGCCTGCACGTTGCATAACATAATCCCACTTTTGATATGCTTCAGCGGATATACCGATCTTTTGAGACATTTTGTCAACATGATCGCCATAATCTGCGGTTTGTTTTGCTCCGTCAATTAACTTTTTTGTAATAATCGCTGTACCGGCAACAATAGCCATCGTGGCTCCTGTTAATGCTGTTCCGGCGACTTTTCCCGCTCTTTTTAATCCGCTTTCAAAATTGCTCGAATCAAGGCTTATTTTAGCGAATAATTCAAATACATTCATCTTCTTCACCTGCAAAACGTAAGCCGCCCTGCTCCATTGTTCTTATAACAATTTCTTCTGCGCTTTCTTCCTGCTCTACGTTTTTAGTATCTAACACATCTATAAATCTTTTGGTATATGCTCCAGTCAATGAATATAAACCATCGGATACATAAACACGATATGCCAGATCATCGAATTCTTGATCAATTCGCGCATTGACATATCGTGTAAATGCTTTTAATGTTCTTCTTCCTCGATATTCTCCGTAGCAGAGCCAGAAGATTCTTGTTCCTCTTTCCGACCCTGCAATCCGAAAAAATCTCTCAACTCGTGGTCTTCTCCGATTTCATTCAAAATTGAGACAAGTCTGATCACGATATTTAGTCCGTTAATTGGTTCATCGTCGATGGTAAGCAACATTTCACAAACTTCTTTTTTGTGAAGTTTTAACATTGTCTTTGCCAACTCTATTTTTGAACCATTTGCCACTTCTTTGACTTTAGGATCAGTAAATATTACACTTGCATGTTCTAACAAATCTGCCCAAAGATCAATCGCCGCCTCATCTTTGTAATCGGAAAGTTTTTTCATGTTTTACTCCTTATGATGTAGAACCTGTTGCGCCTTCTGCTCCTGCTTGGACGTAAATTTCATACGGGACAGTGTTCATGTCCGTAATGCTATAGTGACCTGTGAACTCAAACTCAAACTGACCTTTTTCTTTGTCAGTTGTCTGAATCTGGAATCCGGCTGTATTAAGCGCATTCATTAAGTGAATAGCAACGAAACCAGCTGTTGCTCCTGTGCCTGTTGTATTCTTGTCAGAATAATCACCAACCCACCAAATGTCTTCAAAATCAGTGTCTTTCAAATCGTCTCTTGGTGTAATCTTTCCGTTTGACAAATCAGATGCGCCTGCAAGCTTTTTAGCTACATTAGCTGTAATCGTTACAAATGTTCCAGACAAAACAACTTCTCTGCTATCAACCTTTTTCAATTCAAGCGTATTCTTCGGGCAGTTGTCAATATCCTCTCCAAAATCAACGAACTCAGGCGTATCAGTGAAATTGATACCGCCAGTGGTAGCGCCAATCAGATTGCCAATAACGCCAGTTGCTGGAGTAAAATCATCCACAAGAATACCTGCATTCAACTGAATTTCTTCAAATGCTGTTGTTGGAATCTTTGTATATTCCATGTTTATATCCTCCTAATCGATAAATTCAACTTCAATATTAATAATTGTTCTTCTTACAGAATCATCGTTATCTTCGGCCATGTGCTGTGCCCACGGTCTGCCTTTTTTAATCCAGAATGCTCCACCGTCATAAGGAACTATCTTTCCGCCTTTACCGATTGCGTTTCTAATTTCGTTTGCTTTTTCAACAGATTCAGTCCACGATGTTGATCTGTACCAAATAGATGCAGTTAAAGCAAGAGAATTATCAAAGTCATCTTCCATCATTTCAAATGTTATATATGGCATAACCGAATTATCAGGAACACTTGTTTCATCATATGCTTTGAGACCAAAACCATTCCAAAAAGCTGTGTATGCCTTAACTTTATCCATTAGCTTAACACCCATTCTTCAGCTGAATACTGCAGCATATTTAGACCGGCTGATTTTGGAGTTTTGCGATCATCACTGTTTGACAAAATCCTAAAGATATGACCATCACTTTCTCTGCGGATCACGCTATGATAATCGAGGTTGATATTTTTCCGGACAGTCAACGTATAAGCAGCTGTGGATCCGAGCGATTGAGCCACTTTCATTTCTGAAGAACTGTCAAATACAAGCGCACCCTGAATCGATGCACCGTCTTTCCACTCGGTAACAACACCGCCGTAACCATCGTCTGTGGTTATCCTATCAATAATTGTAAAGCTTTCAAAAGCCTCGTCCAATAAACTCATATCGCTCTGATCTTTCTGTAAGGATTTAATCTTTTAGCAAACATAGTCTGCCATGTGACCGCTGATGCTCCTGCTCCGCTTCCTGTTCCGCCACCGCTGGGTTTCGAATACGAATAACCGCCAAACGACTCCGATGTATACGGCGACATGTTGGCAGACTGAACGTTCCCATTTTCAGCCTGCCATGCCGCTATTTCTTCGTCGAGGTCTAATATGGCTCTTGGAACACGCATCTTCCAAACAGCACCATTAAATGAAGCTTCGTCTATCAGCTGATCGCCTTTCTGGTGTACTCCATCATTTAGTATACTTCCGACAATTCTGTAATACTGACCATCTTCAAGATAAAAAGACGGTGTGATTTCGCCGTCAACTACAGAAAATTCTCCGTACAGCTTGTCTTTGTCTAAACTGAAATAGTTTCTGATTTCTGCGCAAATTTCTGTAAGCATATCACACCGCCTTATTCTACATATTGTACATGCCTAAGTATGTGTCCACAATTTACTCTTGTATCTGTGTATACCGGAATGTTCTTCGCTTTGCAACCTTCGCAAAAATAAAGGTCTTCTGAGAGCATCCCTCTGTGTTCATTCCTGTAATTTACCCAGTCGTACCATGGATAGGGTATCTTTTTGAAAACTTCTGTTCTGATAAAAGCGCAACCCATGCCGCCACCGTGTATTTGCACTTTATGGTCGCCTTTGTCACGCATTTCGAATATTTCCTGTGCCGTATACTCAGATTCAAGCGGATAGTTGAAATAAAGCACGCCGTTATCGTCGTACAGCTTGCACACGCACGTCCTGCCGCTATACTTGTTATCTGTTCCTCTGTGAGCATAATAGCCAAGACAAACGTCTTTTAAATCGTCGGTCAGATTCTCAATAGCGTCGCGAGGAATGACAACGTCGTTATCTACCATCAGCACGTAGTCAACTTCCATGTCGAGAGATTTCTGTGCTATTTTATTTCTTGCGGTAGCGCAGTCATATCCTCTTACGAATTCGAAGCATACATCATGCCCGCACGTATCAACGTCGTAGATAGACTTGAACGTATCTGGGTAAATGCTTTCGAATGTCGGAACGGCAATCAGAATTTTCATTATTCACCCCTGTAAGCATCAAGGTATTCTCTGCGTTCCATCTTCTTGTTCTTCCACCAGTCGGGGATAGAGCAGTAATGGACAATTGCAGGATTGTCAGTCATGCCAGTAACTCGGCTTTCGTTATACCTCAATTCGAGCTCTGCGATCTTGTTTTGCTCAAAACCAAACTTGTTCCAAGCGTTCTGATCGGCGAAAGGCTGTCCAGTATTGAGAAGGAAATCTGTCATCTCCTGCTGTGGCTTGTCTTTTCTCAACTGCGCCAGATTAAACAGCACAACGCCTGTATTGTAATACTTGTCGCCGAACGGAAGATACCATTTCTGATTTTCAGGTACAGCCGCGAACCATTTCTCGCTGACATCCGTCTTCCAGAGACCGTCCAGCTTATCGCAAATAATCGTATCGATATCGAGGTGAATCACCTTGTTAACTGGCAGGAATTTTGAATACCAGATTTTCAAGTGGTTAATATATCCGCCGAAGTCATCCTTTCTGTGTGTGGCAATATCCGGAAAATATGTCTGATCGGACACGTTAATCATTTCCACATCGATCGGTAATTCGTACGGAAACTCATCGTCCTCTGCAAGCATAAACACTCTTGCTTTCGGATTGTGTTCCGCCAATGACTTGATTGACGGAACAACCCACTCATATACATTTTTCGTTAAGGCATATACGATGTTCATATTAGTTTAACCTTATGCGCCTGTTGCTCCTGTAGCTCCTGTTGCTCCCTCGGGTCCATCCCCGATTGTTCCTTTGACAACGCCAGCGGCATATTCTACGAAGAACTGAATGCCGTTCATAACCAGCGATTCGATCTGTGCTCTTTCTTCGTTCTGATAACCAGACTTAATGCCGATATAGCCCAGCTCGTCTGTTGTCAGGCTGAAAGCATTTGCAATGTCGCCGCTCATTGTCAGGTAATACATGACAAGATTTTCTTTTGCTGTAGCAACAAAGCTCTTCTGAGTAATTCCAGAATGAAGGATGACCGTGCCAAGACCGAGGAAGTTCTCGATGTAGTTCATTCCAAATGCGGTCTGGATTGTCACGCTGGCTGTTCCGAGATAATCCGAAACGTCAAGCGGATTCAGGAAATACACTGCCTCAGCGGTATCGTCTTCGAATTTGACCTGAAGCTGTCCCCAAGCGTTAGCAAGAGCCGCCTGAAGTGTTGCGCCACTTGCGGAAGTAGATCCCGTGATTGTTCCGTTCAGCAGAGTAAAGAAATCTGTTCTAATTCCTGCCTGAACGTCTTTCAGCAGTTTAGCGTCTGTTTCGATAACAGCTTCCTGATAGCCTGACTTTTTAATTGCCTCTGCGGAAGCGGCTTTACGCCATTTCTTGAGCGTGATCTCTCCGACAGCCGTCTTTGTTCTTTCATACTTCGACAGCGGAATGATATTTCCTTCATCGACAGAACCGCTCTGGAGTGTTCCGGTAGTAGCGTACACATACATTGTAGTACCTTCCTGCATCGGAATTTTACGTGTTACGCCGAGAACCTCAATCAGCTTTGCAAGACTTCCGTGAGTAAACTGACTTACAAAATCAACTTCTCTAATGCGCTTCATCTCATTAGCTTTGATGAGATTTGTTTCAGCAGTCGTATAAACTTCATTTGCCATTTGATTTGATCTCCTTTAAATAAACAATTCTTTATTCTCCAACATGGCTTGCTGTCGCGCGGCCGTGTCTTTAATTGACATGATTTCTTCTTTTGACTTCTTGCCGCCGCCTGTATTAGCAGGCGGATTGCTGACATTTGCGCCTTGTTTGGATTCGGTTACAATGAAATCTGACCACTCATCTTTGATGTTTTTCGTGAGCGAATCCGAATCTTTAATCTTTCCATCATCATCAATCTCAACTTTTGATAAGTCTGTGACCCTGATTATTGAATCAATCCTTTTCTCGGATACTCCTGCGCTTTTAAGCAATTTCTTATAAGCATTAGATTTCTTTGACTCAAGTTCTTTAGCAGATACATCTGCCTTGTAATCATCATACTCTTGTTTTAAATTGTTGTATTCATCGACCTTGGCTTCGTACTTTACTTTATACGGAGACCGTTCTCCATTCTTCATGGATTCGTTAAGATCATCGATCTGTTTCTGAAGTTTGTCCGCTTTTTGGGCATCTGCCTTTAAACTGTCACGTTCTTCTTTTAATGCGTTTACAACTTCAACATGAGCATTAATGATTTCATCCTGCTTATCTTCATCGATTCCCATTGCTGACAACATCTTACGTGTGAGTGCCATGTATTCGCTCCTTTTCTTCGGTGTGATTTCTTCCACATTTGCGACTTGACAGACAATGATCCTTTATTGTCTGTTCTTTTCACACAAATAATATCACTGTGTGAACAAAAAAGCAAGCCTGATGTTATTTCAAGCTTGCTTCCATTATTTTTTTATATTCTGCTCCATGGTTAGATGCAGCATTTTTTAGAAAATGAACTCCAGAATAATTACCATGTCCAAACTCTATATACGGTGCATATTCTACATTAGTTCCAATATAAACGTCATTTCCTTCAACAGCATAATCTTCGGAGTTTCTTAACCGCCCAGTGTCAACAGGCGTGTCTTCTTTTGCATGCCCAACGGCTGCTTGACCTATCGCCATTAGTCCGCGTTCTTTTTGAGATTCAAAAGCTGCAAGTATTTTGTCTGAATTGTCTACCATTCTGAAATTCATTTCTTTTTTCTATCCTCTATTTCTTTTTCAATGCTTTCCTGATGCCTCGTATTTTCGTTTAAAGATTTATCAATATAATTGATGTTTCCTTTTTCATCCGTAAAGCCAAGAATAACAGTTTCCATGCTGCACCTGCAGTTGTAAACTTCGCTTGGATCTCCATCAGGATCACCGGGATACATTAATTTATTTGAAAACGGTTCATCAAGATTGACTTCTTCTCCGTCCAATAACAAGTGTGATTCTCTTGTACGTTCATCAGCTGTAGCAATCCATCGTTTTTTTAAAACAGTTCCCATGTCTTCCAATTCATGATAGCTGTCCAACCGACCGCCATTTTCTGCCTGCGTGACCAGTGTCCGAGCATTTCTTATAGCAGATTGTTCGCATCGTTCAAACCATCCTTTTTTGCTTACATCTGCTTTTCTTACAATTTCAGGGAATATTCTGTTTGCAATCTTATCCATTGGCTCTCCTTGCAAAATTCCCTGAAAAACTTGGCTGTTGATAAACTTTTCATTCCACCGCTTATCTTTTGCAATGTTCAGTTTTTTAGGTAAAGGCAAAGACTTTGCCATTGCAACATTCTTCAAAGTGTTTTTGTTTATAATCGTGAAATCAATGCCAAAACTTTTAGCAGTCGGAGCAATTGCATTATGATTTACTATATACAGATCCGGAACCTTATCGTTGATATATGCAAGAGCTGTTACATTTACATTTGCCATTTGACCAGTAAGACTATCTATCATTTCTTTGTAACGCGGACTTGATAAAGTGAAATCACGCTTTATATTTTCCAAAGCTGATTTTGCTTTTGAAATTTGTTCTTTGGTGCCGGCCTTTAACGCAAGATCATAAGCAGACTGATATGGCTTTATTTCCTTTTCGACCATAGCCATGTATTCCTTCCACTTCTTTTTCAATTCTTTTTCTGCGGAAGAATATTCTTTTTTTAGTCTTCGCTCCAGCTTCTTTAGTTCTTTGTCTGTATATCTTCGTGCCTTGTCCATTATTCAACCGGCTGTTCTTCTTGAATGTTTTCTACATTATCCTCGAATCTGTTCGTTTCTTCCTGATCGACTTTTTCAAGAATTTCGTCAACCTCATCGATGTTCAAGAACGGCAGATGTTTAAGAATTGTCTCATCATCCAAATACTGTGCCGCTGACAGAATCATCTGCGTATCTTCGTTCATGTTAATAATCTTGCTTCTCTTGAATGTCGGGCTGTCCTCGACACCGATTAGTTTAAGCAGACCATAAATAAAATCAAAAATGCAATCTTCAAAACCGTCACACTTCAATGTCAGATTTTCATAGCTTGCCTGAATTGCTGTTGCCGTCACATTCCCTGCGCTGATCTTGTCTGTATCAAGTGCCATTGCATCTCTGTATAAACTATCACGCAAATCAGCTAACGCTGTCATTCGCGCCTGATATGGCACTTCAATTGTATGCGCTTCTGCTCTTGCCCCATCGTCTTCCATTGTAGCGGCTTTTACTGTTTTCATCCTTTCAATAAATCTTGCAAGATCAACATCATCCATGCCACCTGCATTTTCAAGCACCCAGTAAATTTGTGATGTATCATCAAGATCATTCGCAAGACCTGACTGAATCAGATCGTATCCGTCAATCTTCTCACGCAGGCCAGTTAGCTCCGTCTGATGCTCGTCATTGCCCCAGAGCGGAACAATCGGAAATGACGGATAATTCTCTCCGTCAATGATCTCTGTACCATCCGCTTCGCTCACCTGTACAATCTGCTTATACGATCGCTTCTCTGCTAAAACAAAACACTTATCGTCTCTCCATATGTATTCCGTGTAACCGTCTTCCTGATAAAGTGTTGCTCTCAATGGTTTGTTGTCAGCAATCTGCCAGAATCTTATACCAGCATGGATCCCACCGTCTTCTTCTCCGATCAGCGGAACAAATTCAAGAATGTCAAATACATCAACATGATCCATATTAAAAAACCCGAACGAAACACCGCCCCAAAGTGCTGCAAGGCCAGCCTTAATCAAAACGCTGTCGAACTGATCACCGCCCAGTTTATCTTTAGTAGTATCTTCGTTAAATGTGACACCCTCGCCCAAAAGATGATGTGCTTCTTGCTTTACAAAAATAGGGAAGAATGCATTGATAAATTTATAATTTGCGCTAAAGTTGTCCGGCACCGCCCTGCCTGAAAGTGTGTATAACAACTTTTGGTACTGTGTTATTGTGACATTTCTTTTGCGGTAATAATCATAAGCCACCTCCGCTTCTCTGTACATCTTGGAAGTCTTGTGCTCATTGATTGCTTCTCTTACAAATTCTTGAATGTCTTCTTCTCTTGTAAGTTCTAAAAAATCCTCATATGTCTTCATTTGTGAACCCTCTCATATGTCTGAAAAAAAATGTCAGCCTGACATGGGTACAATTCATCATCCACTCCCTTTACAATGAACGTGCCCATGTTGGCTGTCATAACTCCTTCAAGTGTCCTAACAATGACGTGATCATTTTCAATTCTTAACGTGCCGTCAAACAACGCTTCTTCTGCCCATTTCGGGAATCCCTCATAACCGAGCCGAAACGCTTCTACTATGACAGGCTTCTTCCTGTATTTCATATCAATTCCACAGCGGCTGATATTCCGTCTTTCCTTTCTTGTAAAGAATCCGTGCTAAACTTGCAGCCGAATCCGGTGCATCATCGTGTTCTGCGTCTTCAAAATAATCACAAATCTGGTCAATATATTCATCGTCTGTACCTGCCACAAATATAACATCTTTCCAGATTGCTTTCAAGTAGGTAACAATCTTCATGTGTTTGTTCATTGATTCATGGTACAAACTGACCCTCATGTCCTGCTTTCGCAATTCCTTGCCGACCATTCCTTTGTCAGCATTGTTCTCGTTAAATATCTTTCCGCACATGAATCGGTCGTAATCTTCTTTTATCATATCATAACAATCTTCCACGTGCTTTCTTTTCATTTTGCCATATAGATAATACTTTCCATCGACATACTTCATGATGCTCCATGCCGTGTAATCTTCTCCATAAAATGCAGAATCCAGATGCATTATTCCCTGTTCTATAATAGCCGGATCCGCTCCCTTTTTCGGCTCTGTAAAAATAACGTCTTCTGACGCAATATGTCTTAATTCGTAGTTGGCCGCAAAAAGTGACGGCAACATTGAATCTCGTTTTTCTTGTATTTCCTCTGGTGTATAAATGCCTGTTCTATAACAATCAAATCTTTTTGGTTTTGGCATAATCGAAAACGCATCGTCCTTATGCCACGGTGTTCCTGTGTTGAATATCCGACCGCCTTTGTTTTTTATATTCTGCAATTCCTGATAGGCCAGCTTTGTCCGCTCCCTTTCAGCTCTGCTTGTTCTGTCCTTGAGATTGATAATATCATCCGTAAATATTCTCTCGTAGTGCTTACCTGTTATGGATCCGCCCATACCAATACCGAGCAATTGAGAAGTTCCCTTTACGTCCGTGTTTAAATTTGTCGAAACTTCTGTCGCGGATTGTGTTGACAGCTTTAAGTTGATTCCATAAATGCACTGCACGATATAAATTGTGTGCGGATCACATAATATGTTCTGCACCTGCTTTATAATTTCCTTAACATCGTTGTCCGTTTTTCGCATAAACAATGTTCGCAGTCTCGGCAGCAGGATTATGATTTCAGATAAAGCAATAGACACACACGTGGTTTTGAATGACCCACGGTGTGCCTGTAGTGTATCATCTTTCTTGCCCATGACCATATCCATAATCCAGTCATTGTGCATATCGCCAAGCTTGGTAAAGCCAAGCATTTTTGCAAACTGAACAGGTTTATACTTTAAAAAGTCAACGGCCTGTTGTCTTGTGAGTGCCATTAATAATCACTCTCCGATAACTGGATTGCTCTGATGCCGTTTTTCTTGATCATAAAACCATTTAAACAAAAACATTCTTCTCCTTTATTGTCTCCGGTTCTCATGAAATACAGAATTTCGTTCTCGTGGTCTTGAATCATCTTTGCAATCTCTTCTTCTGATTCTCCTTCGTAAATGATGTCTTTTTCAATGTGATCATTGCGACCGCCACCGAAGAACACATCAATCTTCATTCTTCTGATCATCTCCAAGTACCGCCGTTTCAACTTCATCAATAACTGACTGATCAACATCTGCAACCATTACTTTATCAACCGGCTTGAACCCAGCCGTGTCTCTGATCAGCTCCCAGAACTTCGGTGATCCGTTCTTCATTTCCTTTGCAGCAACAGCAACCATAAGCTCTGCGCCTGTTAATGGCTCGCCGTTTTTGTCCTTTGCGACTTCGGTTTCCATCCAAAGTTCCATAAGCTTTTTCAGATCTCTTTTTTCTCTCCGTGCCTTTCCGGAATTGATTCCACCCTTTTTCCCATTCCGTCGAGCTTCACTCGATGTTGGCACTTTTAGATTTTGTTTGTTTGCCATATCGATCACCCATTAAAAATCTCTTGATATTTATACGCTTCTCCGTTTCTAATAAGAGCCACATGTTCATCTGATCCGACAAAGTTCACATAACGCTGAACAATCACATCAACGAACCTCGGATCCAGTTCGCACATATAGCATGACCGGTTTAATTGTTCGCTTGCAATCATTGTGGATCCTGATCCTGCAAATAAATCGAGCACGATATCATCTTTGTTGGATGAGTTTTGAATCAGCCGTGCATTTAATCTCACCGGCTTCATTGTCGGATGCAGATCGTTCACAACTTGCTTGTTTTCTCTTATAATGTCTGTGTTGATGTTGTTAAGAATCTCTTTAATTGTGTCACGAAGTTCATCCTCATTCATAAGGTCAAAGCTCTCTATAACATTTGTCTGCTTTCGTCCTCCGTGCCACGTTTTAATTGTCTTTCCTTTGCAGCCCATCAAAAACGGTTCGTAAATAGATTGATACTTGCTACCTCCTAAAACAAGATGATTCTTAACCCAGATCAGCTCCTGCTTGAATGTCAGGCCGCTCTCAACCATTGTCCGGATAAAAACACCGTTGCCAAGCTCCTTGTAAAATACATAAATGGACGCACCGTCCTCCATATAATTATAATAGCAATGATACATGTCACGCAAGAATTTGTAAAACATTTGATCGGACATGTTATCATTCATAATTTTCTTTGAATCTCTGTTTTTTGTGTTACCTGCTCCCTGATAATCCATGTTATAAGGCGGATCCGTTACAACCAGATTGGCCAGCTCTCCATCCATTAACCGCCCAACAGAATCAAGTGAAGTAGAATCAGCGCAAAGCAGCTTGTGTCTTCCGATCAGATAAAGATCGCCAAGAATGGACTTTGGTTCTTCTGGTACCTCCGGAACCTCATCTTCTATGATTTCTGTTTCTTCTTCTTCCTCTGACAGATCGAATCCAAAAAGCTCCATGTCGATACTTCCAATATCATCGATTTCAAAGTTCATCAGATCAAGATCCCATTCGCTCTCGTTTGTCTTGTTGTCTGCAAGCCGTAGTGCCTTAATCTGATCTTCTGACAGATCATCCGCATAAATGCACGGTGCACTGTCAAGGCCAAGTTTTTTCGCAGCAAGGAACCGTCCATGACCGATCACAATCACATTGTCTTTATCGAGTACAATTGGCTGTTTCCATCCAAACTCTTTAATACTATTAGCGATAAACTGCACCTGATCATCTGGGTGCAGTTTTGCATTTTTCTTGTATGGTTTTATTTTCTTCAGTGAAATGTCTTTTATATTCATCCAGCTCTCCTATCTTTTACCAATCCATGTAATCGCAATCAGTGTAACACAAATTATTGCTGTAATAATAACTCCTGCACTCATTCTGATTCCTCCTTTATATTTGAATAACTTTCTTTGTCTACAGATTTAATTTTGATTTCAGAACCATCATAAAGTTCATCGGATGAAATAGGATGGCTCTGCATAGTCATTCCGTCAAAAGCGTTTTCGTATCTGACAAGATCAATAAATGCACAAATAGTTGTGTCAGGAATATCAAGAATTATTTTCATTTTCTGCCTCTTTTTCTTCTTCCACAAAAGACTCAAACCTTTTTTTCATTTCATAAAGTTCTGCCTTTAATGCTGCATTCTCTTC
>Ga0256407_10006466_pt1 | contig 18063 bp, 19 predicted proteins | sample RumenRJG_04DNA_FD_193489 | JGI IMG/M metagenome (GOLD analysis project Ga0256407, IMG submission 193489) | Bovine rumen microbial communities from Lethbridge, Alberta, Canada - RJG_04 | ecosystem: Host-associated > Mammals > Digestive system > Stomach > Rumen | place: Canada: Alberta...
CATCCCGAACAGAGAAGTTAAGCCTGCCCGCGCCGATGGTACTGCAATGCAATGCGGGAGAGTAGGTCACCGCCTTCTTTAAGAAAGGGCTCCTGGAAGTTCGCTTCCGGGAGCCCTCATTTTTTTGCCCATTGCAATCCTTTTCTCTTCCTGATGGGCGTTTTTTCGGTCCTAAAGTTGCAGAAAAACAAAAAAAATTGTATGTTTGCACGCGAAATATGGCAAATGGCATGCTAATGGCACCATATTGTCGGACTTAGGCTTAAAAACAATACTATTCCACTCGTGTAGAGTCATGCTTCGATTCAAAAGAGCCATTATATGGCTGAGAAGGATTGGTCACGGACGTGGCTTCGGAGTACAGTCGCCCAACGATTACTATTTCCTGAGAAATGTCATCAATGAGCATATTCCTTATTATAAATATGATGATTTGAAGGATATGGTGACTTGCGAGGATAAGTATTCGCGAAAAATGTGCCAACTCTGTTTCCGCTTGTCCAATCATGCACAGGCTGATTTCTTTTTGGAGATCAACGCCAACAATGAAGCGGTGCGTGAATATGTGTTGGCTGCCTGCAAAAAGACGAAGGCGATAGAAGCCACCCTCCCTGCCGACTTGCCCGATGCCTGGCAAGGGAAGACTTTCTTCGTTTGGTGCGCTTACAGTCCTGGGATAGAACCGCTGGTGAGCAAGGTGGTGGAGCTGTCGGGTGAGCGCTCGGTCATCGTTGTCGACCAGATTTATGAGAATAGGGAAACGCTGGCTTTCTGGAATGCTATGACCGATGACAACCATATCACCATTGCCTATGATTTATATCATAGCGGCATACTATTAAAGGAAAGTCGGCGTTATAAGAAAAAATATTTTGTAAACTTTTAAATATAAGACCATGAAAATTACCAAAGTGTATACCAAGACCGGTGACGAGGGACTCACTTCCCTGGTCGGTGGATATCGCGTGAGCAAGACCAATGCCCGAATCGAGGCTTATGGAACGGTGGATGAACTGAGCGCCAACCTGGGCGTTCTCGCATCGTATATGAAAGATGGCGACGACAAAACGTTGATTATACGCACGCAGCGCAACCTGTTCACCGTCTGTTCGAACTTGGCTACCGACAAGTCGAAGATGAAGGTGGCCACCTCGTATACGCTCGACCCGGCAGAGGTGCAAATCCTGGAGGAGGAGATTGATGCCATCAACTCCAACATCCCTCCACAGACAGCCTTTATCCTGCCTGGTGGCTCGCACGAAGCAGCCTTCGCTCATGTCTGCCGTACCGTGTGCCGAAGGGCAGAGCGGCGTATCTTCTTCATGAACGAGTCGACTCCTGTTGATGCCGAAATCCTGCAATATATGAACCGTTTGTCGGATTATTTATTTGTTCTTGCACGTAAATTGAATTTTATTGACGGTGTGAGAGAAAAAATATGGAAGAAACCTTTGAAATAAGAAAAAAATAATTACTTTTGCGCATTATTTTTAGTAATGCGTAAAAAAACATAGAATATGTATTGGACACTCGAGTTAGCATCAAAATTGGAAGATGCCCCTTGGCCCGCAACAAAAGACGAATTGATTGACTATGCCATAAGGTCAGGAGCACCTCTGGAGGTATTGGAGAACCTGCAGGAAATAGAGGATGAGGGAGATGTCTATGAGAGTATTGAGGACATTTGGCCCGATTACCCAACAAAAGAAGATTTCCTCTTCAACGAGGATGAGTATTAGAGAGTAGTATCTCTATTAATTTATTTAATATCAGCGAGATAAACAATGATCATTTGTTTGTCTCGCTGATGTTTTATGGCTTGTATTATTCTGATTTGTTTGTCCCAATTACAGCAAATGGCTTATTATGTTGGCTATTATTGAGTAATAGGTAGTCAATTAAGAGGTAATTCCTCATATAAAGGTTCGTTTTTCAATATCTTCAAAGCCTTCTCTTGCCACGTTTTGCTGACGAAATAAGGCGCATGGGCCATTTTCGTGTGGAGGTTGCGTATGTTGATGTTATAAGGATAGGCCAGCATGCAGCAACGCTCTCTGATGTCCACCGCCATGTGGTCGCGGTCTAAGTCATAAAACACGTTGCCAATGACTTTCGCACGCTTGGTATATTTCATTGCAATGGGACAATTGTCCAAAATATAGTAGTAATCATCCCGTCGGTGCCCGAAGAAGTCAATACCGGCAATAAACGTTGCACCGCTATAGTCCTTTCCGTTACACATTCTCGCTCGGGTTCTGCCGCCCTCCGAAATCATGTCTGCCTCCATGAGTGCAGTGGCTTTCACTACGTCACCTGTAAATATCTTCTGCCCTTTGTCGTCTTGATAGCCTGTGTAGACGCCGGCAAATATGACGGGAAAGATTTTGATGTCGCCGAAGATTTCCAAAATCTCCAACGAGCCTTCAAGTTCAAAGTCGTTTAGCGTAAGGTATTCCTTTTGCGTCTTCCGTTGTGACCAGTAATACATGCGGTCGTGATAGAAGAACAGGTCGCAGACGTAAGTGTAGCCGAAGCTCCCGTCGTCGTTGATAAATCTGACTTCCACGTCCTCGCCGAAATGTCGAATATCGTCGTCGCTGCCCGATATGCATACCTCCAAGAACTGCTCGCACATCTGCTTCAGTTCTTCCAGACTCACTACTTTTGCTTTCATAACTTATTCCCTTTACTTGATTGATGGTGCAAAGGTAATGAGTCATGTGGCAAAAATGTTGCACAGTAGAGATTAAGTTTGTTTGAACTGAAAACCTGCTCGGTTGTGTCTTTCCCTCAACTCTGAGTTGAATCTTTAGCCACTAACCTTTCAACATCCTTGATGAACCTATCTATATCATCAATAATTATAGAAGTTATGTGTTGGCGATAGTTATCATCAATAAGTTTGAATGTCGCATCAACATGAATATCCCATGAGTTAAATTTCTCGTTTTCATTGACTGATGGGTATCTCCAAATATGCCAATTCTCATCATCTTCGTAACAGCTATCGTTTGTGACCAGTTCCTTAAAAGCCTGTACATATTGCTTTGATGTCTTTTTATCCTTTTCTACACCAAAATAGAACCATTCATCATTATACTCTTCAATTCTAATAATAAAAGGATGCGCTGCTTTTATGCCAATCACAAGTGCCGCATTCTTCTGTTTCCTATTGCTACCGTGAACTATTTCCGTAAAGTTCTCGTCCATCGGTCTCTGAGTTACCTCATACCCTTGTTTCTCTAAGGCATCGGCCAGGCCATTCCAAAAGTCGGCAATAGTATGCCAATGCAAATGATTTACATTGTCAATGAGGAGTTTCGCACTCTCTAAATTGCTTTTTGACTCACCAATCAATTTCTTTATTTCGATTCGCTCTTCTATATCTACGTTGTTTGTCATATCATCTATCAGTTTAATGTATTGTAAAATGGTTTCGCGCTGGAAGGGTTTGTTGTAAACAAACTGCATACAACCTTGTAGCCAGCTTTTAATTTCATTTGGGTAGGAAATACACTGAACCTTCTCACATAGCTGTGGGTATTTCTTACAGGTAGAAACACTTTCGGGAGATGGCTCATGCCCATCAAGACTCAGATAAAATACTTCTATATTGGTTTCTGGAATCTTTTCGTCCTCTATTACTATTCTATAATACTTCTCTAACTGCCCTTCGTCAGTATGATTACTGTCAGAAGCATATATTTTGTTCTCAACAATAACTGCATTCTTTGTTGTTTTATCTATCAGCAAGATGTCAATATCGTGCAACTCTTTATGAATCTCCAATGAGTCTTGTTTGTATTGAAATTTGCTGTCAAGAGTTTTTAGAAAGGTATTCAGATAGTAATATTCATTACCCGTTTTGAAACTTAACAACGAGTAAATGAATTGAGAATGTAAATAGACTTCATCTGATGTGTCAAACATTGCAGAGAAGACATTGAACTGGTCTTTTTGCGCCTCAATATCCTCATACTTCTTCCTGATAACATCAAGTTTCTCAAGGAAGTTTCTTAAACGATTTGTTTTCTCATTTATCATATAAAAAGGGACTATTTATTCAGTATACTATAAGACATTTCATTCTCCTTTACAAGCCAAGGATTCAACAATCTTTTTATAAACATCATTCTCAAAATTACCCGGCGTTATATATTGGCTTCTACTCCTTGGCTTTCTTCGCCAAATCTTATCGTCTGAACACTCAATCTCTTTTAGAAGCCTGTCCCAACGATAAGAATCTCTCATAATAAGAAAACGTACATCTTCTTTTTTCGAGATATAGCTAACCAATTTCTTCAAAAAGCCGTAGGAACCCTCTTCATTTAACGGTAAAGAGATTTTTGCTGTTACTGAGCTATATCCACAATACTCTATGAGTGCTACCTGCCTGTAAAAGACTTCTTCATTTATCTGTCCGTTCTTTTTTTCAACATCTTCTTTCAATTGCCTCAACATCTTTACCCAGTACCAATCACCCAATATGTTCACAGCGTCCTTACATGAGATAGGACACCCATCTTCTGTTTCTTCTTCTGGCAAGAAAGCTTCTGCTTCTAATCGAAGTGTTTTTGCCTTGTAGTTAATAAGTTGCCGGCGTACAGCCTCATTTGTTTGCAAAAGTTTTGCCAAGGTCTCATTGACTTCTGGAACATAGCCTGGATTAAGACTTAGAATGATAAGGCGAGCTTTGAGGGGATTTCCCCACCATGGTTCAGCAGGGATTTTTGTTATAATCTCATCTGACGTATCTTTAACTTTTTGGTTGTAATCGTCTACTACTTTACAATCACCTGCACAGACATAGTTGTTTTGGTCTCCATACAAGCATTCCAAGTTGTTTGGGTCGTACATCGCTGCAACATATTCCCATGGATTTTCCATTCCAAATAATTCTTTTGTATTCATAATAGGCATTTATTATTATGCTGCAAAGTTACACATCCTTTTTACAAAAGCGTTGCACAGTCTCGAAGAATTTATTACTTTTGCACAAACACAGTTGAAAGCTATGGCAAAATACTTGTTAGCACGTTATATCTGGGAGGTCAGCACCATCTATCGCGCCCGCCGCATCACGCTGAAAGAACTGAACGAGATGTGGTGCGACTCACCTTATTATGATGGAAAAGATATTCCAAGGAGAACGTTCGACTATCACCGCAAGGAAATAGAAATGCTGTTTCAGGTGAACATCGTCTGCGACAAGCATGACAACACTTACCGCATAGAGGACGATTCAGCCTTTCGCAATGGCGAAGTGCGCCGCTGGCTTCTCAATAACTTCTCGATGACCAATGCCATCCGTGAAGCCAGAGACCTTGAGGATTGTATATCAATAGAACCTATACCGTCGGCAGAACCTTATCTGTCCGTAGTCTTGCAGGCTCTGCGAGAGCATAAGGTGCTCCGTATGACCTACCAGAGTTTTGAGCGCGACACGCCCTCTGCTTATGAATTGATGCCATACGCCGTGAAGCTGTTTCATCTGCGTTGGTATGTCATAGGTATGACCACGGACAGGGATGGCGTGCTCATCTTTTCCCTGGACCGTATTCATTCGCTGGCCATCACGGGGCAGAAGTACAAATATCCCAAGTCGTTCAATGTACATGATTATTATCGCGACTCTTTCGGCATTATCATCGAAAACGGGATTCAGTGTGAACGGGTGCGGTTGAAGGTGATGAACAATCAAGCCAAGTATTTCCGCTCGCTCCCTCTGCACACTTCGCAGAAAGAAATAGAGACCACCCCCAGTTACTCGGTTTTTGAATATCGCTTGAAGCCTACATACGACTTTGAGCAAGTGATATTATCGCATCGGGAAGATGTTGAAGTATTGGAGCCTCTGGCACTTCGAAACAACATCATGCAGAGCATCAGGAAGATGATAGAATTATATCACAACAAGGACTAAAAAATAGAAGTGTGTACTTTTTTAAACTTGTAAAGAGCAGATACAGTTGTTTATGTGAGTTCTCATATGATAAGAATCAGTTTGTTTGTCTAACTAACCTTATAATCGCCCCACATCGCCTCTGATGGTGCGGTTTGTTTGGATAAAAATAGTTAATTATGGCGCAAGCAGTTGATAATCAACACGAAATAGTCTAAAATAAAGTTTTCAACGAGGACGAGTATTAAAATACAAGCGATGAAGCTTACGAGCTACATCGCTTGTATTTTTATGGTTTGCCGTCTTCACGGTGTGTGCTTTCTTTTTGGCTAATTCCTCAACCTTTGGTTAAGCATTTCGCAAAGTGACTGACATCTTACCGACAAGTCGGATACGTAAATCTCATAGGGCTTGCCAGGATGCAAGTTCTCTGGATATCTGATACGGGACTTCTGGCTGCTGCTGATTTCCTCCTCCGAAGCCCAATTCGCTGTCCCCTGTTTGTAGCGTACTCCAATCACATCCTGACCATTGCATTTCGATGGGATGAACGACTCCACCTCTTTGAAGGACACTTGCCATGGCTCATCGGTATTCACCGTCAAGGCATTTTCGGATATGATCAGATGGGGGCGGCGTCTGGCAAACCTGACGACAGAGACAACCGCAAGGATGCTGAACATCCCAATCACGATTATCGGACCGGCCTTGTAACCATCTTCTTTGTTCACCAGCATATAGATTCCCCAAATGATGAACGTGAGCATCAGTGCCATGCCGAGGTCGAACTTCCAAAACGATTTGTATATTTTGATTTCTTCCATTGTCTACTGTTTTTTTATTTGTTCTACATCGTAACCGGCATCGCGGAGTAGTTGGATGATGCCATTGGTGCCAATCAGGTGACCTGCGCCAAAGACAAACAACGTTGGCATCTCGCTCATCGCTGCTTCAATCTTGGGCAACCATTTCTCGTTGCGGATTTTGAAGATGCCTGGCTGATTTTCAACCTGCTTCATCCAAAAATCTGTGTTGGCAAAACTGTTATAATCGCCTGTCTTCCATTGCTTGGTGGACTGAGCTGCAGAACTGATTTCATTGATGATCCCCTGTTTGCGCTGGTCAAAATCGTTGAGATACGCCATGAGCGAGTCTATCTGAATGTTGAGATTCTCATTCATTGTATCGCGCTTCTTCGCCAGACTGTCTTGAGGTTGTATCTCGTCCAGATTCCCTACATTCAAGCCTCGCTCCTTTGCCCTGTTGACGCAAACCATGTCGATGGGCATGCCAGTTATAGCCAGCTCAGGGTTCTTCATCATCTCTTGCATTGTAATGGCAATATTGATGGTGGCCGGAAATATGGCGGGTTGATAGTTCCAACTGGTTTTCATCACCGAGTCGGTCAGGTTCACTTGAAACACCTCACGAAATCTCGTATTCAACATCTCTATTTGGTCCTTATCCATTACGTCGAATATGGTTTTGCCATCAGGTAGGGTCATGGCATGTTGGCCTGCTGTCTTGAGGTCGTTGATTTTTTGTTGGTCGCTAAGGTCCAACTCTGCATACAGTTGCTTGCATCTTGCCTCTGCCTCAAGGTACGCTGGTATGCTGTCGAGTAAGGAACCTGGCAATGTGTGTAAAGAGCCTAAAATGTATGAGGGCTCCTTCAGTTTGTTGCCACTGATGCGGAAAAGAAACTGTGCATTGGCATTGATAGTGGCCAATAGCAGAAAAAGAGTAATGAGTGTTTTCTTGCTCATCATGCTTGTATTTTTTGAAGGTAATTATGTCTATTCGTCTCTGTATTCAAGGATGTCGCCAGGCTGACAACCCAGTTCGCGGCAGAGGGCCTCGAGCGTCGTGAATCTAACGGCTTTGGCCTTGCCCGTCTTCAGGATTGACAGGTTGGCCTGGGTCAATCCCACGCGTTTGGCCAGTTCGTTAAGCGAAATCTTTCGCTTGGCCATCTCTACATCCAGATTTACGATGATCTTTCCCATAGACACACTAAATGGTTAAGTCTTGTTCTTCCTGCAACTTCAGTCCAATCATGAATACTTCGGCCATAATCAGGCAGAACACGCTAAAGATAAAGTCATCCATGGTTTCATTGTAGATGCGGTCGACAGGGGTATGCTCCACCAGGTCGTAAATGGCGATCATTACGGTCGCAGACAATAATCCCCAACCAGTCCAGCGTAACAGGGGGACATTCTCCAACACAAACACTTTATCGCGATTGACGTTCAAGATGAATCTTACAAAAGCAATAAGCGAACGGATAATCAGGAAGATGCAGGCAAGTCCTAATATCACGATGAATAGTTCTCCCCAAAAACCTGTGTCTGTATCCGCACCTGGCTTTCCGCCATCTTCCCATCCTTGTTTGAATGCTTGGGCGTTTTCGCCAAAACTCATCACGTTGCCTATAACGATCTGTGCGGCCTTCAGTACCAGTATCAGTACACAAAAAAGATTGAGCTTCTTTTTCATAACAATTATTGTTTTACTTTTACTATTTATCGATTTTCGATATGCAAAAGTACAACTATTCCAATAAACCACCAAATAAAATCAATAAAAATTTATTGAAAAACGATAAATTAACTCAGCCTGAACTGTTTGCCAATCACTTGGCGGCTTATGATTGTATGGATTTCAAAAGTTCAGAAGGTCAGATAATAGCCAGAAATTCATCTCGTTGTGCAATGGATGTCGGCTATGGTAATTTCTGAACTTCTGAACTCCTGAACTTCTGAAGTCACTTGGCATTCACGTCTAAATAACTCTTCAGCGCCTCTACGTATCCCTCAAAGGCTTTCTGACCCTCGGGGGTGATGCGGCAGATGGTGCAGGGTTTCTTGCCCTTGAAAGTCTTCTCTACTTCTATATAGCCCGCTGCGGAGAGTTTGTCTATCTGCACACTCAGGTTGCCCGCCGTGGCTCCCGTTTGCTCCTTGATATACGGGAACTCGGCTTCTTCGCTACTGATGAGCAGCGATATCACGGCCAGTCGCAGCTCCGAGTGCAGCAGTGGGTCTAACGGCTTAAACGGCATAGGCTATTTCTGACGTTTTTTGAGCATCCAGCCCGGGAGCGTCAGGCCGATGAAGGTGAATACAGCCATCATAAGGTTAGGTGCAATGACCCCGGCATTACCATAATATTCCAAGGGAAGCCCACTCCACGCAATTAGAGTTTGCGTTACGCAGAACGCCTCCCAAAAAAATCCTCCAATGCCACCAATGATGCCACACCATACCATCCATTTGCTCTTTAAGGTATAACCATTGATCGTAACAGCCATACCCATCATCAGAAGAATGATACGAACAGGGCTGATACGGTTCTGGAAATACACCTGCATATTGTCAGCCACCAGAGCGTCGTGGATCATCAGTTTGTTGAAAAGAATGGAAAGAATGAAAAAAGTCAGAACGAAGATGCCGAATGTCTGCCATGTCTTGTCTACCATCGTGCCTATCAGACTGACCGGCGTCTTTGGCTTGTTTCTTTTGATGTAACGTTCTATTCCGATCACTAAAAAAGGTATCAAGACGTAGAGCAGATGAAATGCCATATTGCCAGTGAGCAAGGCGCAAATGCAGGTGATCAAGGCTACACCGATAATGCAAAGACCAGAGATAAAGAGCGACATGCCTACATCCTCTGATACCGACTTGCGGCTACGCTCTATCTGTTCCGTGATGATTTCCAGACTGCGCTCGGCAGTCAGTATGTTATTGTCTTCCATTGTTGTTTTGGTTTTTAATGTTCAACTTGTGTTTTTTGCTCTCCGACCTCGTCCGTGTTCCTGCAGAAAACACGTCTTCGGCCAATTGTGTCCGGTTCACGGTGCAAATATAGACAAGTTTATATTATAAACCAAATTATTTCATAAATAATTTATCCCTTGCATCATTTTTTAACATTTACTCTACTTTTTCAGGGTAGAAAGGAGTTCAGGAGTTACAGAAGTTCAGGAGTTACAGACATTACTAAAGCCTACACCCATTGAGTACAACAAGGTGAATAGCGGGCTATTGTCTGAACTCCTGAACTCCTGAACTTCTGAACTCCTGCAGATTACTCGTTGATTTCCATTCCTGTTGCCTGCCTCATCCCCTCAAAAAACTGCTGTTGCAGTTGCTTGGCCAGTTTGTTGTCGGGGTTCAACTTGAGGGCTTTCTCATAATTCTGCATCACATCGATATAATAGCGTTGTCCGTTTTGTGCAGGATCTTGTACGATGCGCACCATATAGAGGAATCCCCGGAGCGTGCATAGATCACTCTGGTCGGCATTTTTCATTTTCTCCATCTTGCTGATGGTCTGCTCTACTTCGGCCATCATGTTCTCGGTTCTGCTGTCGTGAGGGTTCATCACAGAGAAGGTGAGACTTTGCAAGGCAATCTGATACTTGGGCTGGATGCTGTCGGGATACATGGCGTCGATGCGCTTCAGTTCGGCAATGCAGTTGATGAAGGCCTCAGGGGTGGGCTGCTGGATTTTGGCGACCGATTGGCCGATGAGCGACTGCATGGTTGGCTGTTGGGCCTGGATACCTACTACTGCCATCACGAAGAGGGCGATAACTAACACACGATGTTTAAAAATTTGCGATGTCATAAGCTTTATTATTTTTAAGTGATACGAAAATTCCGATATAGAAGAAGCGGTCGCGGGTGGCTGTGACGGGAGTGCCGTCGGTGTCATAGCGGAAGATGTTCTTGCGGCCAAGGATATTGCTGAGCGAGGTATAGACGATGACCTTCGGGCTGACAAGCCAGGTGAGGTTGGCATCCAGACTATTATAATAAGGTGTGGTGCCTGTGGCGAATCTCCTCCTGCTGGCTATCGATTCAGACACGCCGATGATGGTCTTGCCGATGCCGAATTTGGCCGTCATCCGCAGGTTGTGACGCGAGGCGTAACTGGGTGTCTGCCGCGTGGTATAGTCGAGGTAGAGCCGTTCGGAGTCATTGAACGAGTACGACACCGTGGTCGTGAGGTTCTTGATGAGCGAGTGGCTCTCGCAGAAGATGTCCAGTCCTCGGCTTGTGCCGTGACCGCCGTTGGTATAGACACCATTGGCGAGCAGGGGCAGATGATGGTATTTCTTGTAGTAGGGCTCCACGCGGAACAGGAAGTGTTTGGTGCTGTGCTGCATACTGAGGACGATGTGGTCGGCAGTGCTCTGCCCCAGGCGTTCGCCACTCTGTGCGATGAAATCATCCTCTGCCACTTGACTGTAGCGTCCTGCCGTGGCCGACAGCTGGAAACGACGGTTGGGCACATAACTCAGCGTCGTGCGGGGCATCAGCAGCCATTCATCGCCAATGCTCATGTGCTCTGCCCTTGCCGAGAGATGGAGGAACACCCGGGGCACGACGCGCAGCTGGGCATCGACATGGGTGGCCAGCAGATGGTAGTTGAGATGGTAGTGGTCTGGCTCATACCGTTTGGAGCTGTGACGGATATAGCCCTCGCCACCGGCCGACATCTTCAGTACGGGCGAGAAAACCTTGCGGGCCTCGCACTTCAGATGCACTTCGTTGCGGATGTTGCGGTAGTGGTCGCCCCTGACGAGCGCGTCGTCGATATGGTTGATGACCGATGAGTTGGCTATGCCCATGAACAGGCTATAGCCGTGGCCTACATGGGTCTTGAGCGTGGCGTTGGCATAGATGTTGTGCTCGCTGAGCGACAACTGCCGGTCGGCCAGGTTCAGGCCAACGGAGGTCATGTCGTAGCCTACATATGTTTTCAGAATGCTGGCCGGAGTGAGGTCGGCCTTATACTGTGCCTCGCCAGAGAGTTTGCGGTAGGGGCGGGTCCAGTCGCAGCGGTCGGGCGATACGGCATTGTAAAGGCCCATGCTCGTATAGTCGGCATTGAAAGAGAGGCTGCTCTCCGCGAAGGCCTTCGTCCCGCCGATGTTCCAGTCCACCAACGAGGCGCTGATACCCAACTTGTCGCCCGTTGCCACGTCGGTGGTCTCCATCGGCAGCACCGACGAAAGGGCCTGGCCATATTCACCGCCATAACCGCCGAGCGAGAAGTTGATGCCCTTGAAAAGGAAGGGCGAGAAACGTCCGCGGACGGCATTGTTCTCCACATTCGTCGAATAGGGCACCAGCACGTGCATCCCGTTGACGAACGTCTGGCATTCCTCACTCTCGCCGCCACGCACATAGAGTTTTCCGTCCTCGCCAACCTTCTGCGTGCCGGGAAGGCTCTGCAGGGCAGCCACGATGTCGCCACACGAGTTGCCTGCCATCACCACGTCGAGCGCGTCCATGGTCTTGAAATTGTCGCTCTTGCCGAAACTGTAGGTGCAGGCCGTCACCACCACCTCTTCGATGTCGGTGGCCCGTTCGTGCATCCTCAGTTTGAGTCCGGTGGTCTGGTTGGTGGTCAGCGTGCAGTCTTCGAAACCCATGTATGTCGCGCACAGCGTCACCTCACCTGTCTTGTCGGTTTGAAAAGCAAACCGTCCCAGCGAGTCGGTCAGGCATCCGTCTATGGTACCTATGATAAATACGTTGGCTCCCACGAGCGGTTCTTTCCCGTCGTCGACAATGCCCGATACGGTGGTCTGTGCGGCCAGGTTGCAGACCGTCATCAGCAGTAAGGCGATATGTGTGAATCGATGTTTCATGCCGCAAAGATACGGCACGAAACGATAGCCTCCAAATATCTGTGACCGACAGCTAAAACCGCTGACAGAAAGCTATCTCCAAGGACGAGTGACAAGAAAAAAGGACGAGTGACTAAGCGATAAACGAGCGGAGTTTGGGCACATAGGTGCGCGAAACGGGCACCTCTGTGGGGCAATTGCCGAGCTTGAGCCGGTAACCGTTCGAGTTGCCTTGCGCCGAGGTGATGTTGTTCAGGTTGACCACGAACGAGCGGTGGCACTGGAAGATGTTCTCATAAGGCTGCAGGTCGTCGAGCACGGCCGAGAGTGTGGTGTGCACCTCACGGTGGTCTGCCTTCCCCTCGTTCATGAAGCATACCACCACGTTGTTTTTCTGCGCCTCGACATACAGCAGGTCGTTGATGGGCAGTTCCAGGTCGTTACCCCTCACCGTGGTGTCGTGTATCGTGACCATGATGTCGGCCTGTTCTTCGGTGGTCTTGTCGAGCAGGGTCTCCAACTGGGTGCGCAAATGGCGGTAATAATTGAGGCTCACCGAGATGATGGTGATGATGATGCCGATAATCAGGGTCCAGTAGAGGAACAGCAGGCAAGCAAAGAGGGAGTAGGTGCGATAGAAGACAAAAGAGAAAACGAGGAAATTGCAGATGCCGATGAACAGTATCATGGCCAGCACCGATATCGCCTCGTGCCAGACGCGCCAAGGCGAGATGATTTTGTGCAGCGGGTTTGTGGCCGCTCCGTAAACCATACAGCATCCAAAGGTGACGCCACCGAAGAGCAGCGATGCCAACAACTTGTTTCCTGGATAGTAGCTGAACCCGAAAGGTTGCAGCAGATAGAGTATCAGGAATACGATGATGCTGTATATCATGCAGTCTCTCAGCCAATGGCTGCTCTTTGGAAACGGATATTTGCGAGATAGGAACGACATGGTCTTCTGTGCTATATGTATGTGGGTTCTTGGGGCGATGAGACGAATGGCAATCTCGTGGCAAAGGTAATCATCTTTTTCCTAAACACTCTCTCTTCGGCCCAAATCTTTGTGCCGTGGGCGCGATTCTGTCAGTGACAACGCCGGATGCGGGCGCGCAGATTGGCTGTTGAAAAGCAATAAACATACGCGGTGTTACAATAAAATCCGCAATCTGTCGTTATAATCACGTGTTCGGACGTCGAATCATAATCTTCGCGTTACTGGCAATTGCCTGCGCCAAGGCAAATGCCCAGTATGATGTGCCCTTTAGTCACTATTGGGTCATGGAACCGTATTTTAACCCCGCCTCTGTGGGAAAGGAACCAAAACTGAACATCGCCGGAGCCTATGCGCTCAACTTCGCTGGATTCGAGAACAACCCCCGTACCATGTACGTCAGTGGCGACATGCCTTTCATGCTGGGCAACTCCTTTCATGGCGTGGGCCTGCAGTTGGTCAACGACCAGATAGGTATCTTCACCCACCAACGCCTCTCGGGCCAATACGCCTACAAGCACTCGCTCTTCGGAGGAACAATCAGTGTGGGTATCCAGGCAGGTCTCATCATGGAGAATACCGACGGGGGAAAGATCGACCTCGACAAGACCGGCGACCCGGCCTTCAACACCTCCGACCAGAAAGGACAGGCGCTCGACCTCGCTGCCGGACTCTACTATATCCATGGACCATGGTATGTGGGAATGTCGGTGCAACACCTCACGGCACCACTCGTGGAACTCGGCGAGACCAATGAACTGCAAATCGACCGAACCTATTATTTGACAGGTGGATACAATATAAAACTCAGAAGTCCGTTTCTATCAATACACCCCAGCGTGCTCGTGCGTACCGACGGTGTGGCCTACAGGGGCGACGTGACGGCACGGCTCGACTACAAGCACGAGAACAGACACTTGTACCTCGGTGTGGGATACAGTCCCACCAATTCGGTCACGGCAATGATTGGCGGCGTCTTCCATGGCATACACGTGGGATATAGCTACGAGTTCTATACCACGGGCATCAGCATCGGAAACGGCAGCCATGAGCTCTTCATCAACTACCAGACCGATATCAACCTCGTGAAAAAAGGTAAGAACAAACATAAAAGTGTGAGAATACTGTAATTAATATGAAGATGAGAAATAGCTTTGTTGCCCTTTGCGCCTGCACCCTCCTCACCCTCACGGGATGTATGGGTGGCAGCTCCACCGCCTCCTCTGGAAGAGGTGGAGAGGTAGTTGGCGTGGGTGGAGGAAAAGCCTTCAAGGAACCGGCGCCATTCGGAATGACCATGGTGAAACGCGGATTCCTGAAAATGGGTATCGACCAGCAAGACACGCTCTGGGGAAAAGAGACACCCGTGAAGGAAATCTCCGTCGACGGTTTCTGGATGGACGAGACAGAGGTGACCAACTCCAAATACAAGCAGTTCGTGTTCTGGGTGAGAGACTCCATCCTCAGAGAGCGACTGGCCGACCCCGCCTACGGCGGCGATGAGTCGTATAAGATCACGGAGGACAAGAATGGCGACCCCGTCACCCCGCACCTCGACTGGAGGAAATCGTTGCCCAGAAAGCCCAACGAGGACGAGCAGCGTGCCATCGAGAGCCTTTATGTCACCAACCCCGTCACCGGCGAGAAATCGCTCGACGCCAGCCAACTCAACTACCGTTACGAGATCTATGACTACACCACGGCAGCGCTGCGCCGCAACAGGCTCAATCCCGCCGAGCGCAATCTCAATACCGACGTGGTGGTCGACCCCAACGAGGTGGTGATGATCTCGAAAGACACGGCCTATATCGACGACGAGGGACGTATCGTAAGGAAAACCATCAACCGTCCGCTCTCCGGACCATGGGACTTCCTCAATACCTATATCGTCAACGTCTACCCCGACACCACTTGCTGGGTGAACGACTTCCGCAACTCCGACAACGAGATGTACCTGCGCAACTATTTCAGCAACCCCACCTACAACGACTATCCCGTGGTGGGCGTCTCCTGGGAACAGGCCAACGCCTTCTGCCAGTGGCGCACCGAATACTTGCTCAAGGGACTCGGTCCTGAGGCCCGCTATGTGCAGCGCTACCGTCTGCCCACCGAGGCCGAATGGGAGTATGCCGCACGTGGAAAAGACGGTACGGAGTTCCCGTGGGATAACGAAGACGTGAAGAATGGCGACGGATGCTTCTATGCCAACTTCAAGCCCGACAAGGGCAACTACACCAAGGACGGCAACCTCATCACCAGCAAGGTGGGCATCTACTCGGCCAACTCCAACGGACTCTTCGACATGGCCGGCAATGTGGCCGAATGGACCAGCACCATCTATACCGAGGCCGGAGTCGACGCCATGAACGACCTCAATCCGCAGTTGGATTACAAGGCTGCGAAGGAAGATCCCTACCGGCTCAAGAAAAAGAGCGTGAGGGGTGGCTCGTGGAAAGATCCAGAGTCGTATATTCGCTCGGCATGGCGCACATGGGAGTACCAGAACCAACCACGTTCTTACATCGGATTCCGCTGCGTGAGAAGCCTGGCCAGTTCTTCAAGTCAGAAACAGAAATCAAGCAAGAAATAACCATGACAAGATACAGCAAGTTCAATATCATCTACCTGCTCCAGAAATGGATGGACAGCGTGCCAGGACAGACCTTCCTCAACTATGCCTACAGTTGGGGCGCATCTATCGTGATTCTCGGTACTTTGTTCAAACTCACCCACCTCGAGGGCGCCAACCTCATGCTCTTCATCGGTATGGGCACCGAGGTGGTGGTGTTCTTCCTCTCGGCTTTCGACCGGCCCTTCGACAAGACGGCCGATGGTATGGACCTCTCCACTCACTATGGCGTGGAGAACCAACAGAACGTCGAGGGTGAGCTCGAAGCCCAGGGCGTAGAGGGCACGACAGACGAGAACGTGGACGCCTTAGGCGGAGAAGGACAGGAGGGTGGACAGATGGCTGCTGCCTATGGCGGTGGAACCATCATCATCGGTGGCGGTGGAATGCCCGCCGATGGCGTGCAGGTGGCCGGTGCGGCCGATGGCACTCTGCCCGAGGGACAACAGCCCGACGGACTGGTGATTGGCGGCGGCGCTCCCCAGGGCAGCGGCGCGACCACTGCCTGGGTCACACAGCAGCAGCGTGTGTCGCCTGAGATGGCCGAGGCTACCGAGAACTATGTCGAGGAACTCAAACGGCTCACCGAGATGTTGGGCAAGGTCAACGAGCAGAGCATCCGTCTCACACGCGACTCCGAGGAGATGGAGAACCTCAACCGCACCCTCACGGGCATCTGCAAGGTCTATGAGATGCAACTCAAGGGGGCCAGCCAGCAGATTGGCACCATCGACCAGATCAACGACCAGACCAAGAAGATGGCTCAGCAGATCGAGCAACTCAACAAGATTTATGCCCGCATGATAGAGGCCATGACGGTGAACATGAGGGGTGCCACTCCGGCTCCTCCCACACAGCCCACCAACATCGACTTGTAATTTCATGGCAGTCGTCTCCTTACTTATCAACAGCAACACCAAGAAATGGCAATAAAGAAAAGACCTGTCTCACCACGCCAGAAGATGATCAACCTCATGTACGTCGTCTTGATGGCCATGCTTGCCTTGAACGTCTCGTCAGAGGTGCTCAACGGATTCTCCATCGTGGAGGAGAGCCTCAACCGCTCCACACAGAACTCCACGAAAGAGAACCTGGCATTGCTGGCCGACCTCGACGAGCAGATGAAGAGCAATCCGGCAAAGGTGAGGGAGTGGTTTGAGAAGGCCCGCGGCGTGAAAGACATGAGCGACTCGCTCTATAACCTGGCGCAGGAACTCAAGGAGGCCATCGTCAAGGAGGCCGACGGACCAGAGGGCAAACTCAGCGATATCATCAACAAGGACGATCTCGAGGCGGCCAGCGTCATCATGCTCGCACCCGGAACAGGGAAGGGGAAATTGCTCAAGGCAGCAATCGACTCCTATCGCGACCGGATACTCCAACTCGTCACCGACCCCCGCAAGCAGGATATCATCGCCGGCAACCTCTCTACGGAGGCCCCGAAGAAGGCCAACGCCCTGGGTAAGAACTGGCAGGAGTATATGTTCGAGGACATGCCCGTCTCGGCTGCCATCACCTTGCTCTCCAAATTGCAGAACGACGTGAGGTATGCCGAGGGCGAGGTGCTCCACTCGCTCGTGGCCAACGTGGGCATGAAGGATATCCGGGTGAACAAGCTCGAGGCTTTCGTCGTGCCCGACAAGACCACGCTCTATCCCGGCGAGCGGCTCACCGCCAACATCATCATGGCTGCCGTCGATACCACCCAGCGGCCGGAGATTTATGTCAATGGCTCACGTATCAGTTCGTCAAACGGCACTTACTCTCTCACGGCAGGTGGGGTGGGCGACCATTCCTTTGCCGGATACATCCTCATGAAGAATGCCGAGGGCGACATCATCCGAAGGGAGTTCAAGCAGAAATACAACGTCATCGCACCTCCATCGGGAGCC
>Ga0256407_10006467_pt1 | contig 18063 bp, 14 predicted proteins | sample RumenRJG_04DNA_FD_193489 | JGI IMG/M metagenome (GOLD analysis project Ga0256407, IMG submission 193489) | Bovine rumen microbial communities from Lethbridge, Alberta, Canada - RJG_04 | ecosystem: Host-associated > Mammals > Digestive system > Stomach > Rumen | place: Canada: Alberta...
TATAGAATCCGTCCGGCATGACATAGCCGCCCGGCAGGCTGGCATATTCACCCACGATGGTAAACCCGAACAGCGCCACCATGGCGTCCACGTCCTTGACGGTGACCGTGTAGGTTCCGACTTCGGAGATATTGCTCAGGTCGGCGCCCTCCAGCGTCGTACCGTTGCGGCTGAGCGACAGCTCCACGCCGTCGTCCGCCGTAACGCGCACCGCTTCGTTTACGACCATGCCGTCCGCAACGCTCGCGCGCACCTCATAGATCCCGCTGAGCGTGGGATAGACGAAAAAACCGGACTCACGATCATAGTACGTCGTATCGTTGACGCGCACGCGCACCGCCGTCGGCGATTCCGCCACCGCCTCGCCGGTGGCGGGATCAATGTCCCCGCTGTAATACGGATCCACCTCCGCGGACGCAACGGCGCACAGCGCGCAAACCAGCGCCGCGGCGCACAGCGCGGAGGATATGGCCTTTGTGATCCGTTTTCTCATGGGTGTTGCCTCCCGGTCATTTTTCGTTTTACTCAGACACTTCCAGCTTCCACTGCTGGTTGTTGCCGCCGGTCTTGTTCAGCACCGTGACCTGGCTATCCTTCGCCTTGGCGCTGTTGCGGATGCCGAGGCAGAGGGTGCGGTCGCCGCGGTTGGTGATGTAGTACACGCCCTCGGTGCCGCTCTCCTCCAGATACCAGAGCTGGTCGTACGCACCGTCGTAGGCCCATGGCCGCACAGTCGTATTGGCAGCAGGGGTGCGATAGCCGGTGGTTTCCGCCACCTTGCCGCTGTCCGTGTTCTGGATGCGGTAGTACGCCAGCTCCCCGACCTCGGTGACGTCGGTGCCCACCTGAATGAACTTCCAGATCTGGTAATTGGTGCCGTCGCTGTCGGTCTGCACGATGGCCACGTTGTTATAATCGTTGGAGTTGCCCTTCACGCCCATGACGAAGTCGGTCTTGTGCTGAGGGCTGAGAACGAAGCTGCCGAGGGTCTGCTCTGTCGAGAAAACCTTGCCGTACTGCCACGCGGTGTCGTCCTCGGTGGTGATCTTGTGCAGGATCCACTTCTGCATATTGCTGCCGCTGCTCTCCGTACCGATCTTGATGTTCTTTCCGTCCTCCGTTCCCTCCGCCTCCAAAACATAGCTGGTGTCGCGGCGGTTTCGGATGACGAAGGTGCCGTCCCCCTGGTCCTCCAGATAGTAGTTCATATCGGAGTAGCCGTCGTTGTCGTACTGCTGCACGTTGTAGCCGGTGATCGTGCCGTTGTAGGTGGGAATGTCCCAGTATTTGCCGCTCTCCACGCTCTTGACGGTGTAGTACGCCTTTTCCGTGCCGTCGACCAGATCGGTGCCCAGCTGGGTCAGGGTCCACTGCTGGGCCTTCGCGCCGTTCCTGTGCCAGAGCTGGATGTTGGCGCTGTTATCGTGGGAGCCGCCCGTCAGATCCGCCCGCAGGTCGGGAGCGGCCACGGGGGCTATCTCGAAGGTGCCGTACACCACCGGTTCCATGTACGAAGCGAGGTACCACTTCTGGTTGCTGCCGTTGGCCTTTTTCGAGATCAGGATGGCCGTGCCGTTATCCGTTTTGCTGTCCTTGACGGTGACGCAATAGTTCCTGTCCACGCGGTTCACGATGTAATAATACCCGTCCCCCGCGTCCTCCAGATACCACATCTGGTCCACGCCCTTGTCGTAGCTGTACTGCTGCAGTTGGGAATCCGCCGTGAACTGGTTGAAGCCGATGGGGTCGATGACCTTGCCGGTGTACTTGTTCTCGATGCGGAAGAAGGGCACCTGCTTGCCGTCGATGGAGTCCGCGCCCATCTGGATGAACTTCCAGCGGCCACCGTCGTTACTCCGGGTGGTCCAGAGCACCAGCTTGTTGCTGCCGCCCAGGGCGATATCCAGGTTCCTGCCGAGGGCGGATTGCAGGTGGTAGGTGCCCAGCTCCTTGGTCTCCGAGGTCTCGACGATGCGCCACTTCTGGTCGGTGGCGGTGCTCTGTCTGTCCCAAAGCTGGACGACGGTATTGTTGCTCTTGCCGTTGTCGTCGCCGGCGCAGTCGAGCACCTTGCCCTGCGCCTCCCGGGGGATGATGTAGTAGTAGCCGCCGCCCGCGTTCTCGATGTACCAGTGCTGGTGCTTGTTGCTGGTGTTGTAGGTCCAGAGATGGGGTCTGGTTCCGTTGGATGGGGTGCCGGTGGAGCTGTCCAGCGCCTTGCCTTCGGCGTATACCGAGAGGAGCATATAGTAATTCCTCAGCTTGCCGTCCACGCTCTCGGAGCCCACGCGCTGGAACTTCCACTTCTGCACGTCGGTGACCTGCTCCTCATAGAGCTGCACCTGGGTGCCGTTGCCCGTGCCGTCGCCCACCAGATCCAGCCGCGTATCGGCCGCGTGACCGGGGGCGAGGGTGAAGTATTTGCCGTCGAAGGGGTCGCTGGCGATGGCGGCGGCGGCGTTGATGGAGTCGCGGCCCACCAGCTTCCACGTCTGGGCGTCAGAATCGTTGCCGGTGTAGATCTGAACATTTGTGCCGTCCGCGTCCTTGCTGCCCTGCACGTCCAGCACGAGGTCGGCGTTGCCGCGGTTGGCGATCTTGTAATAGCCGTCGGTCTCGGTCTCCTCCACGTACCAGAGCTGGTTGTTCCCGCCGTGATAGGTGTACTGCAAGACATTGGTGCCGGATTGTATTTTGCCGCCCTGCACGTCCAGTACCCTGTTGCTGCCCTTGTTGAGGATGCGGTAATAGGGCTTGGCGGTCTCCGCGTCCACCCCCGCCCGGATAAAGGTCCACTGCATGTGCGTGTCGGTGGTGGCCGTCCGGATCTCCACGTTGGCGCTGTCGGTGTTGGAGTTGTCCTTGACGGTGAGGAATTTGTTGGGCGCGTTCCGGGGCTCCAGCCCCACGTTCTGGCCATGGAACTTATCCTCGGTGACGTCGATCAGGTTCCAGGTCTTGGCGCTCTTGTCGTCGGGCTTGCGCAGCACCGTCCAGTTATACGTAATATTGTAGTTGGTATTCGTCTCAACCAAAATGCTGAGGACAAGGCCGGGGTCCGAGCGGGGGATCAGGTTGTAGGTGCCGTCCTCGTTGGGCTTGGCGTACCAATGGTGTGCCTTGTCGTTGGAGTTGGCGGCATCGAAGGAGGCGAACTTCCCGTATGTCTTGCTTTCTTTCTCCTGCAGGTCATAGGCGGAGTTCGCGCCTCCGATGATCTGGTAGTAATTGAGCCGCAGCCGGGAGCCGTCCGTGTCGGTAAAGGTCTCCTCCCCCTGCTTGATGAAGGTCCAGCTGAAATCACCGACGTCGTCCGTGTTGTTTGCCTTGCGCACCAAGGGCATGCCGCCCGAGTCGCCGTTGCCCCAGACCCAGAACTCGGGGCTGTCGGAGGGCTCCAGAAGCAGGGTCCGGCCGCCCAGATCGTCGCTGTAGGTCCGGGCGATGGCTTCCTCCGCCGCCTCCTGCACGTTGTCCACGCCGGAGGCGGTCCACTTCTGGTTCTCGCCGCCGGTCTTCAGGTCGATCTGGATGTTGGAGCCGTTGCCCGTGCCGTTGTTCGCCACGGTGAGCACATAGTCGGTATTGCCCCGGCAGGCAATATTATACGTGTTCGCCGTGAGCTCCTGCAAGTACCAAAATTGGGTGTTGGAGCTGGGCTCGTAGACGGAGATGGGGGCGTTGCACACCACGTTGACGCCCGCGCCGTAGGTGCTGCTCGCGAGATCCAGCGCCGTGCCGGTGGCGACGTTCGTGATGCGGTAGTAGGGCGTCAGCACGCCGCCGACGGTGTCGTCGCCGATCAGCTCAAGGCTCCAGCGCTGGTTCGTGCCTTGGTTCGACTCATAGATCTGGACGTTCGTACCCGCCGAAGCCGCGCCGTCCTTGAGGTCGAGGCGGGTCTTGGCCGCGTTCTGGGGAATGAACTCCAGCGCCGCGCCAGCCGCCGCCGCCGCGCTATACGCCTCGGCAGTCAGCAGATTCGCCACGCGCCACTTCTGGGCGGAGCTGGTGTTGTTGATCCATGCGCGCACGTTGGTGCCGTTGGTCGTGCCGGCGTTCTCCACGTCCAGACTGACGGCGCTGTTCTGTGCGTTGCGGATGTAATAGTAGCCCTTGTCGCCGGTGCCCACCATCGCCCACATCTGGTCGGCGCCGCCGTCGTTGCTGTAGAGGGTCACGTTGGCGCCGCTGGAGGCGGCGTTCACGCCGGGGAGATCCAGCCCCCGGGAGGGTGAGCCGCTGTAGGCCCCGGAATTGAGGTAGTAGGCCGCCGCGCCCGTGGCGGTTTCCCCCGCCTTCACGGGCTTCCAAAGCTGGTTTGCGCCTCCGTGGGCTGTATACAGGTAGACGTTCGCTCCATTGGCGGCCTTGGTGCTCGAGCAGTCCAGCCGCATCCCCGGGGCGCACTCCGGCTCCAGCTGGAGCCAGCCGTTCTCAATGTCGCCTGCCCACAGGTTGGTGAACAGCTTCTCCGCGCCCGTGCCGCCCCTGCCGATGGAGGCGGAGACCAGCTGGTTCGTGATCTTGTGGGTGCCTTGGCCGCTCACGGTGTAGGTCGCCGTGTTGCCGTCCACCCGCAGGTCGATGCTGTCCATATTGGCGGTGAACAGGAGCTGCTCCTGCTCCCAGGGGTTGCCCTTGGTATAGATGCTGATGACCGGATTGGAATCGGTGCCGACGGTGACCGCCGTCTCCTTGGAAAGGGAGATGTGGTCCTGATCCGTCCAGCCGATGAACGCACCCTCGACGACGGTGGGGTTGCTGTCGATGTCCTCGACCTTGGTGAGGCTCCGTTTGATGTCCTCCGCGTCCGTCTCCACGCCGTCCCAGGCGTCACGGATCATCTGGATACGCATAGCGCGGGACGGAGACTTTCCCGCAGCGATATAGCCGTTCTCGCGGTTGTCCACGACCTCCCGCGCCCGGAGGGTCATGTTCTCCCCGCAGACCACGCCAAAGTTGGTCAGGTTGCCGCCGCTGATCCAAAGGCCGGTCTCCCCGCCGCCGCAGAGCACAGCGTTGCGCTCCACGACGATGGTGCCGTAGCTCTTGATCGAGCCGTTCCCGCCGAGGCCGTACTTGGTGAAGGGCATAATGCGCGCGCCCTCCTTGAGGATCAGCAATCCGCCGTCCTTGACCTCGATGCAGCCGTCGTTGAGGATCAGGCCGTTGACGGACAAAACGCCGCCGTTTTCCACCGTGAGCGTCCTGCCCTTGGGGATGTAGAAGATGGGCCGGCCCAGTGTCGTGATCTGGTCGTTGGCAACATTAAAGTCCGCGCCCAGCGTGGGCACAGCGATCTCCTTGCCGATGTAGACCTTGAAATAGTCCCTGTAGTTGTTGTTGGATTTCAAGTACTTTCCGTCGTGGACAAACCAGAGGTCCTCGTCGTAGCCGCCGGTGTCGTTGTCCCAGTGGTAGAACCGCTGGTCGTTATCGTGGCCCCGGATGATCCACGGATCGCAGCGGTAGGTGTCGTTTTTCGCCCCGTAGCGAATGGTGGTGCCGTTATCGTAGGTGCGGCGGAGGTCCAGGTTTTCATAGTCGTCCACTTGGCAGAGGGCGAATTCCGAGCGGCTGTCGTCCGCCGCCGCGCCGTAGAGCCGCCAGGCGTGCCAGCCGTCGTGCGCCTGCTCCGCCCATGCGATGTAAGGGGTGTTCACGCCGGTCATGGTGACAAAGTGGTCGCCGTCGATCAGATCCTGATTCCACTCCTTGTTCACGCTGTTCTCGATGCGGGCGGTGGAGGGATAGTAGATCTTGTCCTCATCAAACCGGGAGTAGCCGTTGGTGGTGCCGTCCACGTTGAAGTAGTAGCGCCCGACGCTGGTCTGCTGATAGAACATGATGCGCTGGTAGTGGTTCGCCGTGTCGCTGCTGTTGGCGTCCACCGTTTTGCCCAGCTTTTGCAGGTCGGTGTCCCATTCCCACAGCACAAACTTGGTGGTGGTCTTGTTGGGCTCCACCTCCCCCTCCGCCGCCAGCGCCGCGGGCGCGAACGCGCCGAAGGGTAGCGCCGTCAACACCGCCAGCAGCATGGACAGCGCGCGGTGCGTGATGCGTTCGAGCTTCTTCATATTCCGTCACTCCTGTTCTGTAAGGTGTGTTGATTCCCCATCCCAACGCGCGATAATTCTCGCGCGCTCGGATGGGGGCTGCGCGTGTTGTCGCGCAGCCCGAGGCTGATCAGCTCTTGATCGCGCCCGCGCCGGGTCCATTGAGCTGCGGCGCCGGCTGCTCCAGCTCCTGCTTTTCCGGCTGGCGTCTTCCCGGGATATCCACATCCAGCCCGCGCCTTTCGGCGATCCTGCGCGCCTCCTCGCGGACGCCGGGATGATCCGCCATGTACTGCTCCGCGTTCGCCCGATCCTTCTGCGTCATGTTCTTCTGCTTGCCGAGCCAGCCTAAAAACTTCTGATTCTTTTCGGCGCGTCCCGGCTCCTGCGCATCCTTTTGCAGGCGTTCCGCGTCCCGCTTTGCCTCCTGCGCCTCGCGCTCCGCCTCCTGCTGCCGCGTCTGCTCGTCCGGTTCCCGCGGGACATAGGCGTCCAGCGAAACGTGGTTCTTGTGCTTTGAATCCTTCGCGCCGCGCACATCGTTGATGCGGTCCACCAGATTCTGCGCCCGCTGCTTCGCCGCCGGATCGGCCTTATCCGCCGCGATGGCGAGGGCGGTCATCGCCAAGTCAAAGGATTCCCTGCCCTCCCGCGTCTTGCGCACGGACTTCCGCCCCTTGGTGTACGCCTCCACCGCGTCGAAGATCTTCGAGGTATCGTTCATGTTGGGATCGCTCAGCGCATCATGCAGCTTCTTCCACTCTTCGCTGCGGCCCTCGACCTGCATGGACGCGCCCAGCTGCCGCAGCTGCCGCTTCATCGGATCGGTCAGCGCGTAACGCTGTTCTCTTTGCGGCGCGTATATTGTCGACGACGCCGCCTGCGGATCCGGCGCGGCCAGCGCCTCGCGCATCCCCTTCACGCCGTAGGTCTGCATCATGAGCTTGAAGCTCTTGCCTTGCTTCAGCATCTCAACGCTCTGATCGATGGTCCGCTTATCATAGGGTGGGCGGTGATCCTTGTCCACCTCCACCACAGCCTGCACCGCCAGATGGCGGGCGAAGCTGTCAACGACCTCCTCGTCGGTTCCGGTTTTCGCCTTCTCCCTGGCGATGGCGGCCTGCCGTTCCCATACATCGGGATGCCGCACGTTCAGGGTGCGCTTCTCCTCCGCCATTTTCTCGCCGAGCAGCTTATGAGCCTTAATTTCATCCACGCAGCCCGTAGGGCCAAGGTTTACGCTGTAATGGAACTGCTTGACGGCGTCCTCGTTCTCAAACAGCCCCACGCCCGTCCGCTCAACCGCCGGGCGCTCCAGCAGCTTGCTCGCAGGCGGAGCCGTGTTCTCCAGCGACAGCACGGCGTCCTTCCCGTCCAGCTTGACCGGCAGCGTCATCAGGTGGTGTTCGTCAAAGAAGCGTTTGGCCTCCTCCGTCTCCTTCTGCGCCGGATACCCTTCCTCTGTCTGATTGAAAGCGTAGTCCTGACCCTGCAGGTCGATCTTCTCCTTGCCGTTCCGCTCTCTCCAGCTGTTAAGCTCCTCGGCAAATCTTGTTGTGGTGAAGCGGAACGCAATGCAATCCGATGGCTGGAGAACGCGCTTTTCCTCCTTGGGATCCATCTCCGCTATGGCGCGGTAGCTGGCGCAGAGGTTCTCATAGTCCGCTTTTGTATCCTCCTGCAATTCGTTCCACTTCGTGGGATCGACATTCTTCGCAAGATTTTCAGGCAGCGGGTTCCCTTCCTGCACATACTGATAGGCGGCCATCGTTTTCACCTCGCCGGACAGGAACGTGATCGGCGAGGTCTGCCCGTTCAGCAGCACATGATTCGGGTCGGTCGTGTTGGCGCGGAAAAACCGCTCAAAATCCTCCCGGTCCTCCCGAGGGATCCCCAGCTGGTCGATCAGCTTCGCGCCCAGTGACTGCGCGGTTTCCCGATCCTCCATATAAATGGCCGACAGCAGCTCCGAGCGCAGATTGTCGAGACTCTCCGCCTTTTCGGGATTCAGCGAGCCGTCCTCGTCCATCACCGCGCGCACGATGCCGCGGGTAAAATAATTCATGTTGACACGGATGTTGAACTCCTCGCCGGTTTCCGGGTCGCAGCCCTTCTCCGGCAGCTTTGCCTGAATGCGGGTCTTGTCCCCGACGCGCTCAAAGCTCAGCAGCTCCGCCGCGCTCTGCTGCGCGATTTGGTCGGCAATTTTATTGTCCACCTTCAAACCCGTGTAGTCCGTAGGCTGGAACGGCGGCTGCGCCTTTCTGCGCGCCTCCTCGATCTGCTGGTCATGCGTGAGCTTCGTTTCCGGCATATGATGTTCCTCCTGTCCGGTTGATTTCGTTTCGTTCTTCCGCACCATACCGTCGGAGCGGAGGGATGGATACCGTTGCAGCGTCTTTTGGATCGTCGCATCCAATTCCGGATTCTCTTCAAACCGCTGCAGCCCGAAGAGCTCGCTCAGCGTCTGCTCAACTGTGCGTCCCATCTTCCGCCTCCTCTCGGTGCTTCTATCTGTTTATACGAATGAGACGGCAAAGTGTGCCAAATTTTTCAAAAATTTTTTCAGGCGAAATCCTTCAGTAAGTATTTGAGCTGGGAGAGCGCTTCCTGCTCCCGCCGGATGACGGTGCGATAGGATATCCCCGTTTGCTCCGAAATCGTTCGGAGCGTGTATCCCTCATAGTAGTGAAGAACGATGACGTCCCGCCGGTCTTCGTCCAGCCGCTCCAACGCCGCCGCCAGCGCGCTCAGGTTTTCGCTGCGCAGCAGCGTGTCGTCGATCAGCTTCTCCGACACAAGGCTCTCGTCCAGCTCCTCCGTGGGGTACCGCTTTCGCGCACGGTCCAATACGGCGTTGTGGGCGATCCGGTAGATCCATGTGGATATGGCGCCCCTGCTCGCATCGTATGTATTAAGCCCCCGCAGGACCTTTTCAAACACCTCGGAGCAAACGTCCTCCGCATCCTCCGGCGGACGCACCCTGCTCAAAAGGTAGGAGAGCACTTTACTGTAATATCTCTGATAAATATCTTCAAAACGTTCCAATGCTTCCCCACTCTCCGCCGCGGCAAACTCTTCTAATTTAACAGATTATTGATTGCTTTTCAAACAGCGATTGTCTCGCCATCTCGCCGAAACCGCTAGTCCGCAAGCACCACAACCCGGATGGAGCCATCGTCACGTCATTTTTGTATGCTGCCCTCTTGCTCACTTCTTCGTGACGCCCTCGCCGTAGATGGTCGTCCAGTCGTTCTTCATGGAAATCGGCACCCAGCCGAACTCCTCGCAGAGCTTGAACATCTTCTGCGCTTTGCTCTCGCTGCCGTTTTCGCGCACAGTGTCGTCGCAGCAGAGCATAAACGCGCGGCTCCGGTACGGATTGCCGCTGGTCACATACTCCGCCATGCTGCTGTCGCCCGTGGAGTTGCCGAACGACAGCACCGGCTGCTGACCGATCTCCTGCATAATGACGGAGACCTTGTTCATCTTGAGGTTCTTGATGAGGAACTCGCCGCCGAGGATCAACTCGTCGCCGTCCGCGAACACATAGTCAAGGCCGTTCTTATCGCCCTGATTGCTGGAAACGATGGTCTCGTCGGAGCCGATGATCTGCCGGTTGGGCAGGCCCAGCGGCGAGTTGTACGCGATGCCGCGCACGATCAGCCGGTCGGTGCCGCTGACGATGTAGACGGTAAAGTCGTTGGCCTTGAGGAAGTCCACCACTTGCAGCATAGGTTCATACCAGCCCTCGCCGCGCAGCATCCCGTCGTAGCTTGGCATGGGTTGCTGCTTGAACTCTTGAATGTAGGCGTTGAACTCCGCAACGGTCATGCCCGCGAACGCCGAGGCGACCGCCTTGCCATGGTCGACCTCAAGGCCGGAGAAGGATTTGCCCGTCTCGTTCTGCTCCTTGATCTTGTTCGCGACCTCTTTTTCAAAGTCGGACGCCTTGTTCTTATAGATCGGATCCTCCAGCACGCGGTATTTGAGCAGCGTGTAGTCGAAGTAGTTGGGGTCGGTCTCGCAGAACAGCGTGCCGTCCAGATCGAACACGGCAATGCGATCCGCCACGGGGATAAAGTCCTCGCTGTCGGGATCGGTGATCGCCGCCATGAACTTGATCAATTCTTTCTTCGCCTGCGCGTCCGCCGCCCACGAGCTCAGAAGATCTGCGCGGATCGTCCACTCGTCGAAGCGTTCCAGCGCGGCGGCGGCATCCGCCTGCGTCACCGCGGCGCGGGCGTCCAGACGGCTCCCGTTCGTCTTGAGGACGCCGGAACCCAGCGCCCATTGGAGTGCGCACACCGCCCAGTCGGAGCGCTCGAACGCGTCGTCGCAGCTTAAAATATTGGTGTCCTCGCCCACTGAAACGTCCAGATCGAAGGACTGTGCGTAGCGATAGAGCACCGCCGCCATCTGCTCGCGGTTGAGTACGCCGTCCGGCTGGAAACGATTGTCACCTACGCCGCCCATCAGCTGCTCGGACGCCGCCCAGCGCACCGCCTCCGCATATTCAGCGGACTGCACGACGTCGCTGAACGACAGCGCGTAGTTCACCACCGGTTCGCCCGCACGTTCCCACAGCGCGGAGGCAAACGCCCCGCGCGTGGTTGGCGCTGACGAAGCCGTAAGCTCCGCCTGCGCGGGAATTGCGGCGAGGCTCAGGAAAAGTGCCGCCGTCAGGATCATGCTGCTTAATCTTTTCATACTGTTTCGATACTCCTTTTTAAATTCCCATGCTCTTCGGAACCGCTTGCGCCTTGCAAATCAGGCGCAGCTTCTTTTCGGTTCAGATAAGGACATACTCTCTCCTCCCGTCTGCACGCTTGCTTTGAAATTATCTTTTTATTATATGGCAAAGCCCACGTCAGGTCAACACATTTGAAGTCATTTACGTTTTGAGGGTCACACGCTTTTTCGGCGCGGGGATATTGACAGCCGCCGCGAGGAAGTTTGCTTTTTTAATCATTGGCGCCGCGGTCATGGGATTCTTTTGGATCAGCTCCTGCTGCGTCAGGTAAGGGGATATGGGCGACTACTACATTGAGAGCGACTACATTTGCACATGGCCGAATGGCGCAGTCATCACACCGAACTACCTCACCAAGTCTTTCCACGAAGTCATCAGCAAAAGCGCCCTTCCGCAAGTCCGGCTTCACGATCTTCGCCACAGCGCGGCGACAAATCTTCTGGAATTGGGCTTCAATGTCGTGCAGGTAGCGGAGTGGCTCGGACATGAAAGTCCTAACACTACGCTCAAATTCTACGGTCACGCTGTCAAGTCCTCCAAGATGGAAATGGCCGATGCGCTGGAGAAAGTGTTAGAAAAATGTTAGAAAATTGATCTCAACTGTTAGAAGAAATTTTTTCCCTAACCGATTCAAGCAAAAAAGAACAGATTCTTTGAATTTCTCCAAAGAATCTGAACTTCTTGGTGGGGGCAGAAAGATTCGAACCCCGATTAATTGCAATTATGAGATATCAATAGTGCCAATATTTGTGTTTCTCTGTACGGTTATTGCAACTTCTTCCTCTTATGGCATGACCTCACATTACCCCAAGGTTTATTTCGGCAAGGGAAATTGTAAGTAAAACTATGCTTGTTGCACAGTAGGAATCGCATCATAAAATTATCTCCCCTAGGACACATACGTCTTTGGTCGCAGAGGCGCGGGAGTCCTATGGTGCTCCGGCACTCTATCCTTCGTGAAGGCGATGTGCTCTATGTCAAATCCATAGACCGCTTCGGCAGGAACTATTCCGGTATCCGCAGCGAATGGGAGTACATCACCAAAACCATCAAAGCCGACATTGTCGTGCTCGACACGCCCATCCTAGACACCACGCAGTACAAGGACCTTCTCGGCAACATCATCACCGACATCGTGCTCGCGGTTCTCGCCTTCGGCGCACAGCTTGAAGTCGATACCAAGTCCCAGGCGCAGGCTGAAGGCATCGCCGCAGCGCATCTCAAAGGCGTGAAGTTTGGAAGGCCGAAAGTGATTCCGAAAGAGTGGGATACGTATTATCCCATGTGGAAGCGCGGCGAAATCACGGCGACCGAGTGCTTTCACCGCATGGAAATCAGCGCGACAACCTTCTATCGGCTGGTCAAAAACATTGAAGAGCCAAAAGAAAACGCAAAGGATTTGATGGATCATGACCCTATTCCCCAATAGGCAGCCTCCGGGCTTTAGCACTCCTCGCGGCAGAGTGCTAATCCTTTACAATTCGTTCATGAAAAGATGTATTTTTGTTCACAGCCCACGCCTATACTCATAACTGTCCAAAGGGGAAAGCCCCAAAGGATAAATTTTAAGCGACTACCGCGCGAGCGGCATGCCAAAGGAGGTTTTCAAAATGTTTGAACTCGTACCTTTTGTGCATGGAAATCATCTCCGCACATACGACCCCTTCCGCGAGATGGAGGAGCTGGAGAACCGGTTCTTTGGCGGGACTGCCGGTGACTTGGCCGGTATCCGCACCGACATCCAGGACAAGGGCGACCATTACCTGATGGAAGCCGATCTGCCGGGCTTCAAGAAGGAAGACATCCACATCGACATGAACGACGGCATGATGACGATCACGGCGGAACGTCACAGCGAGCACGAGGAGAAGGACAAGAAAAACAACTACGTGCGCTGTGAGCGCAGCTATGGCAGCTATCAGAGGTCGTTCGACATGAGCGGCATCGACGAGAACGGCGTGCAGGCGGCGTATGCCGACGGTGTGCTGAAGCTGACGCTGCCGAAGGCAAAGGAGCAGAAGCCGGAGACACATCAGGTGAAGATCGCCTGAGCGATACCGGCAAAACATCCCGTCAGGAACGCAAAGCGCGCAGAGAATGTCCGGGCAAACCGCACTCCCTGCGCGCTTTCCCTAAAAGTGAAAAGGAAGTGAGACATCATGTTGACTCTGATATTGCTGACGATCCTCGGGTCTGCGCTGGCACTTGGTACACTCTACATCTTTGGGATGCTGTTCTGGTATCTGCTGCTCGCGCTGGGCAGGTGGCAGATGTTCGAGAAGATGGGACAGCCCGGCTGGAAAGGATTCATCCCCATCTATTCCGACTATGTGCTGTATGGCTCGTGCTGGCAAACCGTATTCTTCTGGATAGCTCTTGTGGCGTCGGCGGTCTGCGCCCTTGGTGGGGCGGACTCCAGGAGCATGCTTGTCTCCCTTGCCGGCGTGATCGGCGCGGCATTGGAGTTCCTGCTTTCCCTGCGTGTATCGCGCGCATTCGGCCACGGCATTCCGTTTGCCATCGGCCTGACGCTCTTCAATCCGCTCTTTGTTCTGTATCTGGGCTTCGGGCCGGATCGGTACAGAATGCTTAACTGGGGCAACAGCTTCTAACCACTGGGAATCAGGGGACATAGTGTTTTCTGCTATGTCCCCCGTTTTTATGCCTTGTCATCTTTCATTTACCGTATGAGTGCATTCAGTCATGCTATGGCGCGGCGGCTTAATATACACGGGCAAACGCAGGTATGCGCTTGCTCCGAAGCGTTCGGGGGTATATAATCTGATATCATCCAAAGAAAGAACATAACCGAATGGAGGCACTTATGTCCGAACGAGAGAAGATGTTGAGCGGCGAGCTGTATGACCCTTCCGACCCGGAGCTCAAATACTTGCGCATCAAAGCGAGAAAGCTTGCGCGCAAGTATAACCTGACCGATGAGGACGAGACAACTCACCGGGAAGCGATCTTAACCGAGCTTTTACCGAACACGGCGCACCTGCCTTCGTTGCAGGCGCCCATATCCTTTGACTATGGCTGCAATACGAGCTTCGGGGAATACTGCGATGTCAACTTCAACTTTACCTGTCTGGACGTCTGCCCCGTCCACATCGGCGATAACGCTTTCATTGGACCGAATGTAACGCTGGCAACGCCGATGCATCCGCTTCGTCCGGAGGAAAGAAATGTCCGGCGGCTGGCGAACGGCATCGTATATAATCTGGAATACGGAAAGCCCATCACCATCGGGAATAATTGCTGGCTCGGCGCAAACGTGGTGGTCTGCGGCGGCGTGACCATCGGCGACGGCTGCGTGATCGGCGCAGGCAGCGTCGTAACAAGGAATGTCCCGCCGAACAGCCTTGCGGCGGGAAACCCGTGCCGCGTGATCCGCGAGCTGACGGATGCGGACAGGATGAGTCTATGAGTATTACCTGTTAACTTGTTCTCAACAACAACTTCACCCTTCGGCTGCATCTTGTCAAGACAAACTCGCGCTACATCACGCTGTAACGCGAGTTTGTCTTGTGTTCTATGCTATCTCCGCACACTGCTTACAATATCCGCAATGCTCTTTGCCATATCCGCGTCAATGCCCACCGCACGCTCGCCGAGGCTGGCGGGTACCGCCGCACCGTTGCCGACGTTCAGGCGGATGAGACTGATGTTCTCGTGCTCCCGTGCAAGCTTTTCAAAGGGAAAACGAATGATTGTAGGCGTGTTGAAGCCGACGCCCAGCTCGACCAGTACCAGCTTCTTGTCCTGCGCTTCCGACAAAAACGCACCGAAGCGACGTTCCGCCTCATGCCACGCCGCGTCCTCTACAAAATGATCGTCCACGCGCAGGTTCATCGCCATGTCGCCGCCGCAGACGGGGCATTTCGGCACCATCTCGCTTGGGATTCTCCCATTTCTCCGCGCCGAGTCCATCTCGCGGAACCGCTCCACCGCGTTGTAGGTCTTGGGATGGCAGCCGCGCTTGCACTGGATGAGGTTGTAGCTGCCCTGCGTGGCGAAAATCTGCTCTGTGGACAGTCCCGCCTTCTCAAACTGGTGGTCGGCGTTGGTGGAGAGCAAGAAAAGTTTCTTGCCCTCAAAGGCACTCAGCAGCGTCCTATGCAGCGGCGTCACATCGAGGTCAGCGCCCGCCGTCAGCGCGAGACGGCTCCAGAGGCCCCATTTGGACTCCTGATCCGGGAACGGGTAGAAGCCCGCGGAGTACATGTCCTGCATATATGGGTCTTTACCGTAGATCCTTTGAAACTCCCCAAAGTGTTCCTCAAAGAACTTGCCGCCGTACTGTGCGCCCGCCGCGGTGCTCATGCCCGCGCCCGCGCCGAGCAGCACATAGTCTGCGTTCCGGATCATGTTCGCCGCCTGCGCGATCTGCTCGTCATAATGTGTATCCTGCATGATGTAGTCCCGCGCCGGCGCGCCAGAGAGGAAGGTATTAAAGGAGATTTTGGTAGATTTGTTCGTCGAGTTCTTTGAAAACATTGAAGATCACCTTGATTTCGCTATGGGTTTGTTGCTTGTATTCTTCCACGGTCTGCACCGCAATCTCCGCCGCGCGCTCGTTTGGGAACATGAATACGCCCGTTGAGATGCAGCAGAACGCGACGCTTTTGATGTTGTTCTCGTCCGCCAGCGCAAGGCAGGAGCGGTAGCACGAAGTAAGCTGTTCCTCGTGCTTTCTCGTCAGCCGCCCCTCCACGATGGGGCCGACCGTATGCAGCACATAGTCGCAGGGCAGGTTGTATGCGGGCGTGATCTTCGCCTGCCCCGTCGGCTCGGCGTGGCCCTGCGCACGCATCAACTCGTCGCATCTCAAGCGGAGCTGCACGCCCGCGTAGGTGTGGATGCAGTTGTCGATGCAATTGTGGCAAGGTTGGTAGCAGCCCGTCATGCCGCTGTTCGCCGCGTTGACGATCGCGCCGCACCGAAGCGCCGTAATGTCGCCGCGCCAGAGGTAGATGTCCGGTCGGATGGGCGTCAAGTCCGCAAGGTCGGTCACGCCCTTCTCCACTGTTGTCTCTTGCAGATACTCGTCCTGCACGGCGAGGAAGTCAGCGCCGATCCCGCTGGGTTTACGCACGTTCATCAGTGAGCGCAGCAGGCGCTTTTGCTCCGTTTCCTCCGCGGGTATCTCGATCTCCTGGTAGCGCGGGGATTCGTCAAGCAGCGATTGGATCAAAAAGAGACGCTTTTGTGCCTGATTCATGTTTCATCCCTCCACGATTACGATTCTACCACTCTTGCGCGGCTTTGGCGAGGGATATTCGCCGTCCACATAGCCCAGCAGCACAAAGCAGCGGCAGACATAGTGCTCGGGGATGCCCCACTTGCGCACCAGCGCCTGTCCCTCGGGGCTGTCGAAAGTCTCCTCGCCGCGCGCGACGATACAGGACGCAACGCCGCGCTCGTAAGCGGCAAGCACCATGTTCTCCGCGCAGCAAAACGCGTCGGGGATGCTGTAGAGAAAGTTGACGGGGCCGAAGATCGCGCACACCGTCGGCGCGCCGTAGAACCCGCTTTTGAGCGTGGGATCGTCTATGACGCTGGGCTGCTCCGCGGAGACGTAACCGCCCTCCAGACGGCTGCGGTCGAAGTGCGCGAGATTCATTCTGCCGACTCCGGCGGCGAGCTGCGCGTTGTGGATACCGACGATCACGGCGCGCTGTCCGCCGCCGGCGTTTGGCGCGTAAGTGCCCGCCGAAAGGATCGCCTCCAGATCCTCGCGCGGGATCTGACGGTCGGTATACTTGCGGATCGAGCGCCGCCCCTGAATGATTTCCGTTAAAGTCATGTGTCTACCTCTTTCCAACACTGCGGGTCGGCGGCGTAAAAGCTGCCGTTCGTGCCGTTCGCCACGGCGGGGCAGCCACGGCACCAGGGCTTCAGCTCGCATTTTGAGCACTTCTCAAACTTGTCGTACTGGCGATACTGCTCCATCTCACAGACCCACACGTCCGCGAGCCGATCCTCGAACACATTCCCGACCTCGCTGCCCGCCACGCGTCGGCAGGCGTACACCGTGCCGTCCGGCGTGATGGTCATGTGGCAGTTGCCGCAGTTGCAGCCGCCGTAGATCATGCCCTCCTCCGCGTCAGACGGGATTTTGAATGCACCGGTTTCGTACTCGTAGAGCGTCCAGAGGTGGTCTTTTTTGCTGAAATACGTCTCGCAGCCCTCGGCCTCGTACTCCTTGAACTTCTTGTCGCACATAGCGAGCAGATCGCGGTACTCCCGCGCCGTCATGCTGGTATCCACCTCGCCGCCCGTCGGCACATAGCGCGCAAAGGCAAACACGTTCGCGCCCGCTTTGACCGCTGCGTCGATGATGCCCGGCACCTCCACGCGGTTGGTCGCGGAAACCGTCGTCATGATGACGCTGCGGATACCCGCGCGATTGATGCAACCGATCTTCTCCAGCGTGCAGTCGAACGAGCCGGGCTTGCGGAACCAGTCGTGCGTCTGGCGCAGACCGTCTAGCGACATCTGATACTTCTCACAGCCGTAGAACTTCAACTCACGGCAGACCTGATCGTTCAGATGGAACGGATTGCCCATGATCGTAAACGGAATGCCTTCCGATTTAAGCAGCTCCAACAGCCGCCAGAAGTCGGGGTGCAGGATGGGATCGCCGCCCGTGAGGTAGAAATACGGCGCGCGGTCATAGACCTTGCAGAAGTCCTCGTAGTTGGCGACGACCTCCCGCATCTGCTCCCAGCTCATGCTTTTGAGGTCGTGGCAGCCCTCGCCGGAGAAGATGTAGCAGTGCTTGCACCGCTGGTCGCATTCGTCTGTGATATGCCATTGGAAGGCGAAATACTCTTTCATTTTGCTCACCTGATTATAAAAAGCGGTTCATGCCGCGTTGTTTCGCTTTGTCCCCGGCGACAGGGCCGTCGGGGACTTGGGGATCACTTCTTGTCGGGCGCTCCGCAGGCCGTGCCGCATGCGGCAGGCTTGTCGGCGGCACCACAGGCAGCGGGCTTATCGGCTGCGCCGCAGGCAGCGGGCTTGTCGGCCGCGCCGCAGGCGGAGGCGGGAGCCGCCTCATACTTCTTCCAGCCAAACAGTTTGTCGAGACCCATGATGATGTCCTCCTTGAGATTTTATTCGGAACCGCTGTTCCATGGTCAAAGCATAGCACGGCATTTTTCGTGGAAGCAAGTACGCACATTTTTATTAGGTAGTTACAAAAAAGTAACTGCTTGCCAAAGCAAAGCAGTTACCTTACAATATGAG
>Ga0256407_10006468_pt1 | contig 18062 bp, 10 predicted proteins | sample RumenRJG_04DNA_FD_193489 | JGI IMG/M metagenome (GOLD analysis project Ga0256407, IMG submission 193489) | Bovine rumen microbial communities from Lethbridge, Alberta, Canada - RJG_04 | ecosystem: Host-associated > Mammals > Digestive system > Stomach > Rumen | place: Canada: Alberta...
AATTTTTGTTTGTTTTGATATTTCTAATTGTGAAAGGTTTAAGTATTCAATCCTTAAGAAATAATCTTTTTTTTCTAATAAAATTTTAATTCCTTTTTCATCTATCATATTATTTCCTAAATTAATGTATTTTGCATTTATTAAAAAAGAATGTTCATTTAAAATCTTTTTAAATCCTTCATTATTTAAATTTATATTTCTTAAAATTAAAGTATTCAAATTTTCGGCTCTCCTTATAAATGTTATTAATGTTTCAATTCCATCTTTATTAAAATGATTAGATGAAAAATTAATAGATTGAATATTTATATTCTTTAATAATGTTAATAAATACATTTGTATTTGATTATATGATAAATCATTTTCAGATATATCAAAATGAATTAAATTTTCATATGTTATTAGAATTTGAGAAAATGAAATTAAACTGTCACTATTACATTTTATTTTAGAAATGTTAATTTTTTCTAATTTTTTTAATAGTTTTAATGATTGTAAAATATTTTGGAGATATATATTATTATTTGATATATTTAATTCTGTTAAATTTGGTGTTTTTAATAAAAATTTATTTACTATCATTGATGAAGTATAATCTAGATTTGAGTTTTCTAAATTTAATTTAAGGAAATTTAAATTTTCATTTGTTAATTTTAATATTTTATCAATATTTAAACATTCTTTTAAAATTAGATTTGTTAATAAAGGAAAAGAAGATAAATCAAACTGAAATTGAAAATCAATTTTTAATATAGATAATTCTTTCAAATTTTGAATTTGAGAAAGATTATCAAAAAACATATCATCATAATCACAATTAATTTCAAGAATTTGTAAAGATTGTAAAGAATCAATTTTAGAAATAATATCTTGAGTTAATTTTAATGATTTATTATTAAAATAAAAATTTTTCAAATTACTAAAATTTTTTTTATATGTTTCTAAATTTTTTAAATCTTCTTCTTGAATTATATATTCACCTAAATTTAAATATATTAAATTATTTGTTGGAATTCCTATTGATTTTATTAAGTATGAAGTAAAAAAGTTATTTTTCAAATCAAGTTCTTCTAAATTTTGATTATTTAATAATATTCTAGAAATTAGATATATACTTTTATTAGAAATAAAATTACCTGATAAATCTAATTTTTTTAAATTAGTTTTATTTATTAAACACTCTTCTAAACTGAGAAATATTTTATCATCTAAATTACAATCTGATAATTTAAGTTCAATAATATTATTATATTGACTTAAAATATTTTTAAAATAATTTAATTTATAATTAGAAAAATAAATTCCATAAATATAAATTGAAATATCTTTATTTTTTGGTAAAAAACTAAGATAATTTACTAAATTATCAAATTCCTTTTGTGTGAATTTTGATAAATATAAATGAATATTTAAAATAGAAACAATTGACAATAAATTAGTTTGAACAGGGAGAATTTCTTTATATGAAAATTCACTTTTTTTAAATAAATTTAATTCTATTTTTTTAATTTTATTTTCATTATTTAATAATATTGGAACTATTTCTTGTAAACAATCTGAATTTTTTAATGAATAAAATATAAATTGTTCTTTATCTGAAAAATTATATAATAAATTTACTAATTCATTTTCTTCTATTTTTGGATATTTAATTTTGTTTATTTCAAATAATTGATCAAAGCCTAAATTATTATTATTTTTTTTATTTATTCTTTTCATTTTATATCTTAATGAATAAGTATCTATTGATATATTTAATTTTTTTTGAATTGATTTATTTTTTTTTATTATTTTTAAAGTTGTGACAATTTCTAAAAAAGAAAAAATTTCTTTTAAAATATATTTTCCTTTCACTAAATCACATAAATTAATTGGTTTATTTTGAATAAATTTTTTTTTATTTTCTTTTTTATTTTTTTTTCCAATATTTTTTTTATCACTTTTATTTTTCATTTTAATTTAATCATAATATAATATAAAAATTATATTTTTTAAAATAATTAATTATTAGAATAAAAGCAAAACAACAAAAAAAAATGAACTTTCCACCAAACCTTTTTAAATCACCCCAATTTAAAATAATGTTATATAACATTGATAATACATCACATAATAATTTAAATATAGATAATCAATTAGAATTTCATCAAAATTTAGCAAAAAAATTATCAAAATATATCAACACATCAAAAAACTTTCAATTATCTGTTTTTTCATATATTAAATCAATGACTCCATTTGAATTAATAAAAATTTGTTCAATTAATTCAAAATGGTTCATTGATATAGTTCATCAATTAATTTTATTTTCTAAATTAGAATCTCAATTATTAAAATTTATTGAAATTAAACAAACTAATAATAATATTGAATCTTCCGTTGAAAAGATTCTTAATATAAATGATAAAAATAATAATATTCAAAGAAAAGAAGATTTAACTACTTATAAACAATATTTTGAAGGAACTGAAAGAAAATTTATTTCTCTTTCTAAAAAGAATCTTGAAAAAGATTTTGGTCAAATTCTTATTCAAGCTATAAGATATTTAACTATTAATTCTAATGTTGATAAAAATAATAAACAATATAATAATATTTTAACTTTATCTTTTGATTTTCTTTCTGAATTTGAAAAATTAAAAGAAACATTTTTAAAAATTTCAAAAGAAGAATGTTTTAAATTTCCTATAAAAGTAGTTTTAAATAATGAAAATGGGAATAATTTTAATAAATCAATATATAATTTTGAATTACCTGAATGGATTCTTAAAAAAGAAAGTTTTACTGTTCCTGAATTATTTTGTGCTTATTTTGAACAAATTATTTTACTTCATTTTCAATATAATAATTTATTTCATACTAAAATTATTCCATTTCCTTTTCAAAATAAACTTGATGAAATTTTAGATAATGCAAATAAAATTATTACATTTATTGATAATATTTCTGAAAAAAATAAATTATTTTCTGAATTAAATTTTAAATCAATATCACAAAAAATTAAAGATGATAAAAATATAAAAGAAGAAATTGATAAAAGAAGTAATAGTGATAAACTTTTTTTTAAATATTTAGATAATAATATAATTTATAAACAAACTACAGATAAACAAATTAATATTGCCCAATTTAAATTACATCAAAGTTTTTTTAAAAATAATTCAATTATTTTTGTTGAAAATTTATACTTTACAAACGATAATATCATTGGAACAATTGAAGATTTTGTATATAAAAGTATATGTGAACAAATTAATAATATATATCGTCAGCAAATTGCAAATGATTTAATCAATGATAAAACAGAAGAAGAATTTAAAATTAAAAAAAAAAAAAAAAAAAAACATCGTAAAAAAAAGAAACATAATAAAGAAGGAGAAAATAATGAGGATAAAATAAAAGATTCATTTAGTATTAATAATGAAGATAATAATATTAGTAAAATTGAGGAAATTGAATTAAATTTAGAGGAAAAAAATAAAAAAGAAGAAGAATTAAATGAAAATAATGATAAAGAATTAAAAAAAGAAAATTCAAAATTAGAAGAAAAAAAAGATGAAGATATGAATAAAAATGAAAATAAAAATAATAATGATAATAATTGTATTAAAAACAATAATAATATATTAAATGAAGAAAAAAATATTGATAATAATTTAAATAGTAATTCAAATGGTGGAAAGAATTTATCAAATACAGTAGAGTCTATCATTATTACAAATTCAAAACCAAAAAAAGAAAAAAAGAAAAAACCATTTTTCCTTTTCCCAGTTACAAAAACAAAAAAACAAAAAGAAAATAATAGTGATTCAGAAAAAAATAAAAATAATCAAATAAAAAAAGATAAAAAAGAAGAACAAGAAATAAAAAAAGATATAAATATCTCAAATAAAATTTTAAGTCCAGAAAGAAAGAAAAATATAGAATCATCAAATCAAAAATCAAAAATAGAAACACAAAATATAAATTCTCCTTCTTTATCAACAAAACGTTCATCATCAAATAATTCTCCAATTTTTCAAAATGAACAAATTGATTTTTCAAATAATATTTTTTTCTATAATATTGTAAATAATAATTTCTTATATAGTTATAATAATTATATATCGAAAATGAAAATATATCAAAAAAAACCCTTTTACCAAAATCATTTAAAAAATCCATTTTCTTTTATATCAAGTTCAATTAATAATTTTACAAATGAAATTTTAGAAAATACAAAAACTGTAAATTATAATAAAGAACTACTTTCTCAATTTAGATTAAAATATATTGAAAAAATTACTTCATTAATAACATCTATTTTAAATAAAAATAATAATAAATTTTCAATTTCACAATATGGTTCTTATATCTCAGGTTTATCTATTGAAAATTCAGATGTAGATATAATGATTAAATTATATGATAATAGTTGCATAAATGATATTATTTCAATTTTAATAAAAGAATTTACTAATGATGAATATAAATCTTTTTTTTCTAAAATATATCCAATTTATACTGCAAGTGTTCCAGTAATTAAATTAGAATGTGAAATATATGATTCAATAACTGATGAAAATATTAAAAATTATTTTATGAATAATTATAGATATAATATTAATGAAATTAAAAAATTAAAATTTGATATTACATTTTTTGAAATTGATATAAAGGAAAAAGAAAATAAACAACCATCTGAAAAAGTACTTGATTTTATTCATGAAAATATAAATTTATATCCAAATATAATTGATATAATTTATATTATGAAAAGATATATTCAAGTAGAAAAATTAAATTTAAGTTTTAAAGGAGGAATTTCTTCATATTCTTTATTTTTACTAATTTTATCATATATAAAATCAAATAAAAATAATTTAAAAATCTCAATAGGAACAACATTAATAGAATTTTTATTATTTTATTCAGAATTAAACTTTGGTGATTATATTATTAATCCTAAAAATGAAGAAAAAAATCAAATATATGAAAAATTATCAGAATCAAATGAAAATTCACTTATGTTTATAAAAGACCCTTTTACAGGATTTAATGTTTCAAAAAGTTCTTTTAGAGTAAAAGATATTCAATTTGCTTTTTCAAAAGCTGCAATATATATAATAAATAGTTTATATATAAATAATAATTCACAATCAGAAAAACATTTAGAATCTTCATATACTAAAATTTTAAGTGGATTATTATCTAAATAAAAAAAATTTGTTTTATATTTTGTCCTATTTATTTTATTTTTTTTTAAATTATATAACTCAAAAAAATTTATAATCTAAAAAAGAATATTAAAAAATAAAAAAAAAAAATAAAAAAAAAAAAAAGAAAAAATGAACAACTTATTTTATGAGAATCAAGAACAAAATGATTCTTTCCTTGATGAAAGTAAAATTTCTCAAAAAACTAAATGTTCAGCAGAAAGAGAATATAAAGAGTATTTATATTATTAATTATATTAGATTAAATAATTTAATAGAAGATATAATCGAAGAAAATGGAAATATTTCTGGATTAAGTATTTCTAAAGGAGATGGATCTGTTTCTTTAATTAGTAATCAAGAAATATGGAAAGAAAATAAATATGATTCTCAAAATTTTTTTGAAAATTTTGAAAAATTAAAAAAAAATGCTTATACTAAAATACAAAATAAAACAAATGGGAAAAAAAAAGTTCAAAATAAATTAGAAGATTTTGATGATGAAGATATTGATGAACATGTTACTAATGTTAAAAATTCTCAAATCAAACAAATTTCTGAATCAAGTGATATAAGAAATAATTTAAATCAATTGATGATGAAAAATAATAATACTCAAATAATTAAAAATAATAACGCCAATGATAATAATAATAATAATTATAAAAACAATAAAAATAATAATATTAATAATAATTTAAATTCAAATATGAAAAATAATATAAATAATAACATAAATAATAATTTAAATAATAATATGAATTCAAATATGAATAATGGAATGTTTGATAATACAAATCAAAATTATAATAAATCATATAATACTGTAAATCAAAATTCAATATCATATGTAAGAGCAAATTCAATGAATAATCAAAATATGATGAATAAAGAATTAAATATGAATTATATGTCAATGATGTCAAATATGAAAGATATGAATTATCCAAATAATTATCAATATATGCAAAATTTAAATTCTCAAAATCAACAAATAAATAAAAATCAAATCCCAAATAATCAAAATTTAAATTTTAATTATACATTTCCTCAACAAATTTATATTCAAAATTATCAACAAATATTAAATCAACAAAATATATATAAAAACAATAGAATAATACCAAACTTTAATCAAATGAATATGATAAAAAATAATAATTCATCAAATGATAACAAAATAAAAATAGATGACATAATAATAGGAAAAGAAAAAAGAACAACATTAATGTTAAGAAATATTCCAAATAAATATACATTAAATAATGTAGTAGATGAAATTGATAGATCATTTTGGGGAAAATATGATTATATAAATTTACCAATTGATTATGAAAGAAAATTAAATTTAGGTTATGCATTTATTAATTTTGTTGATCCAATGCATATTATTTTATTTTATGAAACTTATCATTTAAAAAAATGGAGTAAATATAAAAGTGATAAAAAAATGGATATGAGTTATGCTGATAAACAAGGAAAAAAAGATATTAATTGTAAAGATGACCAAACTTATTTTGCTATTGAAGATAAAAGATTTGTTTTTAATTCACTTCAACCTAAAATTGAAATTCCAGTTAGTTATTTAAATTTTTTTAGAAAAATTTATCCTAATAGTGTTTGTATATTAGAAGATAAAAATGATTTTTATAATGATAAATGCTTTGTTGTAAAGCATTTAGGAAAAAAATAAATTTGTAGAATTTTTTTTTATTTTTTTATAAATATAATTTCATTATTGGATAATTAATTATGTGAATTATAATATTCCTAAATAAAAGGAATATAAATTACTTTTTTTTTGGAAATTAGGATAGATAAATAAGTTTATTTAGTATTTATTTATTTTAAATTTAAAATCAATAATTGTATTGATTTAAATAAATTTAGCATATATATATTATATAATAAAAAATAAAAAAAATATAATTAAAAAAAATAAATAAATATTAAATCAATAACCAAAAATTTAAAGAAATAAAAATGACAACTACCACAAATCCATTCCTAACTCCAGAAGTCCTAAATAAAGTTGATGTAAACATAAATTCATCAACATCAAAACAAATGTATTCATTTCCAAAAGGAAATCGTTTCAAAGAATTACGTAAAACTTCAGAGACATTATTCTACAATCTCCCATCAACAAAATCTCATCGTTTCGCAGCCTTTGGTTTCGGAGGTCGTTCTGATTTTACAAGTGGTCTCCTAAAAAATAAAGCTCAAGTTTATTATGAAATACCATCAGATTTCAATACTCGTCTTCGTAATGGTCATTCACCACAATATTCATTTGGTAAAGGTAGAGAAGATTGTAAAAGACCAACAAATAATATAGATAAAAATGATCCTGGACCAGGAGCATATAATGTAAGGAAACCTCTTGGAAGTGATGCTTTGAAATTTTCACTTTTTGGTAGAGGATGGGATAAAATTGATAATTTTAGATTAACTAGAAATTTACCAGGTCCAGGTCAATATAATGAGAAATTAGCTATTAATGGTAATGGAAAGTATCCAACATCAACCTTTGGTAATACACATCAATTAGGTTTTTCTAGGACTGAGAGATTTAAAGTTAAATTTAATAAATATCCTGGTCCTGGTACTTATGAGAATGATACTATATTTAATAATACTGGATATCATATTGATAGTAAATGGGGAAGTAATATGGCAAAGACTATGCATGAGAGACCTCCTCAATTTTATGCTGCTTATAAAATGAGTACTGAACCTGGTCCTGGAAGTTATGATTTCTTTTCTGATTTTGAAGGATTTCAAAGAGCTACTAAAACATCATATGGAAAAAGAGGTAAAAGAAAGAAACATAATAGAAGTGTTACTAATGATGATAGAGAAAGTAAAAGTAAAAATGGTGATATAAAAAAAAAAATGAGTATTGTTAATGAAGATAAAAAAGAAGATGAAGATAAAAAAAAAGTTGAAGATAAAAAAGAAGATGAAAATAATAAAAAAGATGAAGATATTAAAAAAGATGAAGATAAAAAAGAAGATGATGATCAAATTGACAAAGTTAATGATAATAAAAATGAAAATGAGGAAAAAGAAAATAATGTTAATGATGATGGTGGAAATGAAAATATAAATGATGAAAAAGTTGATCTTATAGAAGAAAATGAAAAAGTTAAAGAAGAGATTAATTAAAATAGAATGTGTTTGATTATGAATTATTTAATTTTAATTTATCATTTTTTAATTATTGTTGATTTTATGATATGAAAAAACAATTTTCTATAATTTTTTTTACTTTAAAATAAATAAATGAATTATTCTAATTATTAAAATGGAATCTAGTTAATTTAGATATTTTTTATTTTAATTTATTATTTTTTTAAAAAAATCATTTTATTTTTTTTTAAATTAAATTTACATTTTATTCTTCTTTATTTTCATTGTTTTTATTTTCATCATCTTTTTTTACTTCTTCAACTTTTTCTTCTTCCTTTTTATCTTCAACAATTTTTTTTTCTCCTTTTTTATCATCATTACTCTTTTCTTCATCTTTTTTATCTTCAATAATATTATCTTCATCTTTCTTATCTTTATTACTATTTTCATTTTCTTTCTTTTCTTCATTTTTTTTATCTTCATCTTTCATATCTTCATTTTTATTTTCATCTTCTAATTTATCTTCTTCAGGATTATAAGCATTCATATCAATTTCTCCAGTAATTCCAGTATTACCATAAATTGCATCAACTAAACTTTTTTCAATTTCATATTTAATGGCAAATTTATCAATAATATGTTTAATGATATTTTTATCCATTTTAAATTCAATCATATTATTAGAAAAAGATAATAATTGTGAAAAAGCAACATTAGAAATAATTTTTTTCTTTTCTATTTCATCAATAACTAAATTATCTTTATTAATTTTATTATTTTTCTCAATTTCATTTTTAGTCATTAAATCAATAATTCCATTCCAAAAATTAATTGATTTCAACCATAAATTATTTTCAATAAATTCAAATAAATAAACTTTTTTATTATTATCATTTTTATCTTCATAATAAAAAGTTTGTCCTAAAATAATACAATTTTTCCCTGCTTCATAATCTTTTTCTTTCTCAGCAATATCTAAAATTAAATTTAAAATATCTTTTAAATTATCAATAATTTCTTTATTTCTTGTATATCTTCCTTTAGTTCTTTGATTACTTAAATTAATTAAAAAAAAATCTCTAAATTTTTTTTCTTTTAATAATTCAAGTAATTTTTCTTGTTCATTAAATTTAACATTTGTTTTAAAAAAATTAATAGTCATTTTTCTTAATTCATTTTTTCTTTCTTCATATTCAATATTAAAATTAGGGAATAAACCAATAAAATTTTGTTTCATTTCTTTCATTACATAAAATTTAAAATCATCAGTTTCTTTTACTTCTTTAAAACTAGTAATTGGTTCATATGGATAAAAAATTATTTCTTCATCTGGTTTATTATCATTTTTATTTATTTCAATAAATTGATTTATATCTTTTTTAATATCCATTTTTTTAATATTATCTTCAAATTTATGTATATCATTCATTATTGATTGTAAATCTTTTTTTAATTCTGCTACAAATAACATTAATATTATTCTTATTTCTTCACCACTGTTTTCATCTCTTTTTTCATAAAATTCAAGAATATTACTTTGTTTTTGATTAAAATCTATTCTTGATTTATTTGCATTTTGAATTTCTGTAATATATTTTAGTTCATTTGATTTTGCCTCTGACAATAATTCATTTTTCTTTTGTTCTAATTTATTTATTACTTCTAAATTTCCTGATGTTGAATTTATTTCTTTATTTTTTATTAAATTTCTTAATTGATTTTCAAATGCTAATGCAGAAGAATAAAAATTTTTTTTTGCTTTTTCAACTAAACCTTTTGAATAAGTATAATTACTTAATGATTTTTTTAATGTATTATATTTTTCCTTTTCATCATAATAAACTGGATCAAGTATTGAATCCAATTTTTGAAAAATATAATTTGGCATTGATTTTTCAAAAGTGTCAAAAGCTTCTGATTGTTTTTGTATAATATTAATTAAACCTTGTAATGCATTATCTTGAGTTGAATTTATTTCTTCGAATAATTGATATTTTGATTTTACTATATTTATTGTTGATTTTGAAAAATCAATACATGCTGATTTATATTTTGAAAATACTGTTTTTACATTTGATAAATAATTATATTGTCTTCTGTATCTTTCATGTAATGCTTCAAAAAGATTCCATAAATTATCTTCAAATTTTAATGTTTCTGTTTCTTTTTTTATATAATTTTTTGGAGGTTGAATTTTGTCTTCCATAAATAATTATTTTAATTATTTTTGTTCATTTTTTTTATAGAATATTTAAATTAAAAATTAAATTAAATAATTCAATATTTATATAATTAATATAAATAATAATAAAAATTCAAAAATTATAATAATTAAATAATATTAATTCATAAATTATCACTACTATAACTAAAATCATGATTTAACGAATATCCATTATCATTTTCAATAATTTCCCCAGTTATAAAATCAGCATCATCACTAGCAAGAAATAAAATATTATTAACAATATCTTCAGGTTTTAAAACATTTTTATTTAATAAAAACATATTAGAATATTCCTTCATATATTTTTTATTATTTTCCTCAGTAAAAATATCATTAACTCTATGTTTAGTATTAGTTACTCCTGGAGCAACTCCATTAATTCTAACACCAAAAGATGCTAATTCCAAAGCTGAACATTGAATTAATGAATTTATCATTGATTTAGTCATTGAATTTAAAAAACCATAATTAACTGGAATAATACTTTCCATTGATGATATTATTACACAATTCCCTTTTGACATTTTTAAAAATGGTACTGATAAACTTAATATATGCATTGTTGAACGTACATTTATATTTATCATTTCATCAAATGTTTTTATTTCACAATTTGTTATTAAACTTTGATTATATTTACCATGACACATTATTAAAATGTCTAATCTACCTTTTAGTTTTTTCATTATTGAGAGGAATTGATATGTTATTTTATTTGGGTTTTCTAAATCTAAAATTTCATATTTAATTGTATTTTTATTGGGATTTTCATTTAAAATTGAAATAAATGTTTTTTTTAATTTGTCTTCGTTACGACTTATTAAACACATATTTGCATCTAAATTATATAATGTATTAACTAATACTTTTCCTATTCCTCCCGTTGCTCCTGTTATTAATATGTGTTTATTTTTGAAATAATCTTTATTTTCATAAGTAAAATAATTTATTGATTCCATTTTTTAAAAATTATTTTTTATTTAAATAAATAATATTTTATTTTAATTTTTACAAAAAAGAAAAAAAGAATATGAATGAAATAGATATATTAACACAACAACAAAGTACTTTCCAAAAAAATGTCTTATTATTTAAAGATGATGTTTTAAAAGATTTAAAAAAAATTGAAAATAAACTAAATACAAAATTCGATTCAAATACAATAACAATGGAAAACAAATTAAACGACTATAAAAATAAAATCGAAATACTAACTCAAAAAGTATATGATTTATCAAATTTAATAATAATGGATAAAACAATGCAAGAAAAAGTAGAGAGCTTATTAAAATTTAAAGATCAAATAAAAGATGAATGTATGAATCAAGGATTAAAAATAGATTCAAATTATAAAGAATTACACGACTCAATTTTTAATCATGACAAATTAATATCAGATAGTATAATTTATCCAGGCGTAATTGGAGGAATGTGTAAATTTAAAAATTTACATGAATTCATTGATTTTGTTTTATCAAATATAAAAGAATTATTATCATTTAAAGAAAAAAATATTTTAGATTTTCAAAGTTTTAAAGTTAAATTAGATTCAAATCTAAAAAATTTAAAAACTCAAATTGAAAATGCATCAAAATCAATGAATGATTATACTAAAAAATGTGTTCATCAAAGTGAAATTAGAATGACTGATATTATTAAAACTTATGATGATAGAATTCATGAAGTTAGACTTGAAAATCATAAATATGCTATTGAATTACAAGAAAAAGCAAATAATTTAAATGATGAAATTGAAAAAGTTAATCATGTTAAAGATGAAATATTTGATAAAGTTAAAAGAGAAATTGATTATGTTAAACAAGGAAATTATGCTGTTACTATTAAATTTGAAGGTTATAAAAAAGAATTTAATCAAATTAAAAATAGGATTTCTCAAATTAATGATTATATGAAAGATATGAAATTTAAATTTAAAGAAAATAAATATGAACAAAATTTTAATAGTAATAATGATAATACTAATAAAAATAAAAATAATAAAGTTAATAATAAAAAAAATGAATCAAGTCCAAAAAAAAGAAATGTTGAAAGTTTTTTGAAAAAATATATACAAGGTGAAGTAGGAATTAATGAAATTATGCATAGAAATAATAATGAAGAATATTCAAATAATGAAAATAAAATACTAAATATTCAAAATGTAAATAATGATAATGATACTAATGAAAGTAATTCAAATAATGTTAATAATAATCATCATTCTCCTTATAAAAATGAAAAAATATTAAATAATAATAGTTCCACTTATTTAATTAATCAAAATTCAAAAAAAAAAAATAAAGATTTTTATATGAATAAAACAATTAAAGATTTTAATAAAAATAATATTATATTTCAAAATGATGAAGAATTAAATGAATTAAATCAATTTGATAATAATCAAATGATAAAAAATATTGATTTTAAAAATAAAACATTTTCAAATATTCCAAATAATATAAAAAAAGATAAATTTTTAAGTCAAAGTATGATTGAATCAAAAACTAACCAACATGAAAAATATAGTCAAAATGAATCTGATAATATGATAATAAGTAATGATGATGTTTTAAAACAAATAAATATAAATCATAAATTACATAAATCAGTATCATCAGAAGATATAAAAAACTTTGGAACAAAAAGTTATAGTATTTTCCCTAAATTACCAAAAAGAAATTCACAAAATAATTATTTAAATATAGCAAGATCATATAGTCAGGATGAAGAAAATGAGAAAAATATAGGTTTAAGTGAATATAAAAATAATAATATTTGTAATGATTCATTTATGATTCCATTTATGAATTTAAAAAAAATTCCTAAAAGTTCTTTAACTGCAGAAATGTTTAAGTCTATTGATAAGGAAAATAGTTATTTTAATAATAAGAATAGTTTAGTATCTTTTATTGGAAATAGTATTCAAGTTATTCATTCTAAAAAAAATAAAAATAGAAAAAATAGTGGTATTAATAAAAGTGATATTAGAGAAAAAGAAAATAATGAAAATAATAATAAAAAAAAAGATGTATTAAATTTATCAAATAGAGTTAATGAAGTTAAAGAATTAGAAAAATATGTTAATCAAATGAAAGATAATATTACATATTTTAAATTAGATAAAAATGATGATGATGATAATTTATTTATTAATAAGAAATTATTTGAGAAAAAATATTATAATAAAAAATTTAAAGACAACACACAATATGTTTCACCAGAAAGAATGAGAAATTTATATAATCTTTTTGGAAATGAAAATATTGATGGAAAATACTCTAAATTATCTAAAATTTTAAATAATGTACCAAAAAATTATCCTAAAAAAAATCTTTTATTAAATAATAATGATAAATTTTCCTTAGATTATAACAGTAGAAATGAAGCAAAATAAAACTTTGAATTAAAATTATATTATATTTGAATTTATTTTTTATAATTTTTCTTTTGTAATTTGAATTGTATAATATTAAAGAGATAAAAAATATATTTTATAGTAAAATTATTAAATAAATATTTAATTATAATTATTAAATATACTAAAAAAATTAATTTAAAAAAATAATAAAAGAAAATATGGAAAATGCTTCTGAAATAATAAAAAATTTAAACAAGCCAATTTTCCACACATGTATAAGTTCCAAAATACATAAAATATTTATTAAATATACAAATTTAAAATATAGACAATATAGTTTAAGTATTATAAAAAAGTTATGTCAAAAATCTCCTTATAATAATAAAAATTCTATTTTTTATCAGACGTTATTACTTCATGATATTGTTTTATATAATTGTGGAAATGAAGTTTTAATTTCAAATTTTGATTTATTAATTTTATCCTGTTTTACAATTGCTATAAAAAGTTTATGTGATCAATATCATATTTTAAAAATTAAAGATTTAAAAAATATATATAGAGAAAAATTTTATTTATATAAAAATGAAGAAATAATTTCAAGTGAAATAATATGTTTAAAATTATTAGATTATAATATTAATTATATGTCATCATATGATTATTTAGAATACTTTATTAAGGATAATAATAATAATAATAAAATACTTTTTGAATATGCAAAAAATGAATTAGAACATTTAATGAATGGAAATATTAAATATTATGTTTTTAAATCACCTTATACAATAGCAAATGAAATTCTAAATAAAACAAAAGAAAAATTTAAAATAAAATCAATTGTTTTATCAATTCCAACAAGTAGAAAAACATCAAGTAATTCAATTAAAAAAGAAAATGAAAAAAATTCAAATAATAAATTAACCGTTAATTCTCCTATAAAAAAATATTATAGAAAAGATATTTATTTAGAATATTCAAGAACAAAATTAATAAAGAGTTCATCAAATATATGTGAAAACAATTCAACAAATAATATTTTTACTCAAGCAAATACATTAATAAATAGTCCAAATATTAGTCCAAATAAAAATGAATTTCATAGTTCAATTAATAATTTAAAATTTACATATAAAAAAAAAGAATTAATTGGTTCTTTTAATAATATTTTTGAAATAAGTCGAAATAATATAGATGATAGAAAAACTGATATTACTGAAAAATTAGGTTCACCAGTTAATTTTGTTAATATTAAAAAAAATCCTATTAATATTGATTTTAAATATCTTTCTTCAATGAGTAAAAAAATAAATTATGATAAGTTTATAATATATAATCCAAAAAATAAAAATTGTATTTACAAGAAAAAATTGAATTTTGATAACGTAAATAATAAAAAAATAATAGTAAATGATTAAAGTAAAATAATAATGATATTTCCTATTTTTTATTTTTAAACTATATATTTATTTATTTATAAATACGTGAAATTCTTTCATAAACAATTAAAGAATACTAATTTTTTTTTTGAAAAAAAACCTTTATAAACATTAATTATATTATAAAAATAAATTAATCTATTTATGAAAAAAAATTAAATTTAAAAATTAAAAAAAAATTATTCAAATAAAAAAAAGCTTATTAAAAATATAAGTTCAAAAAATCGTCAAAATGTACTATTAAAACAAAATAACAGATTAATATTCAAACAAAAATTGATAAAAGTAAAATACAATAAAATAAAATTAGAATCTATAGATAAAAACTCAAACAATTTAAAAGAAATGTTAATAAAAAAATTATATACTGCAAAAATAACATATAATTAGGAAGATGAAACAAAAACTCAAAAATAAAAAAAAGGATGTTTGCAAGCAATAAAAAATTTACTTCAAAAATTATATGAGCAAAAAATGGTAACAAAACTTTTTATTCCTAATATTGAAAATATATAGGATATGATAAAAAAATCTCTTTAATCTTTTATGAAACACAAATAAAAATAATACTCTTTTAGAAGTTTCTGAAACTTGAATTGAAGAAAAAGAAAAAAAATCTTATCACTCATGGCAACATATAAAAGGAATTTATGATATTCTCTTACAATTAATTATAAATGAATAAAAATATTAGTTTTAATATAATAATTCCTATCATTAGATATTTAGCTGAAAATCATTGGGATCAAATGCTTAATAAAAGTTTATATGCTAGAAATGAAATATCAAAAAAATTATCCTCAAGCTTATAATATTGCTTTTCAAAATATAGATAAAAAAAAATATGATAAAACTATTAGAATTATTCAACTATATGATGAAAGAAATAAATGGCTCAAAAAATAACCAAATATTGCTTTTAAAAAGAATCCTTATTTCAATGAACTATATTTTACCTTTTAACAATTGATATATTATTAGTGATTATAATGATGTTTATAGGAGAGTATATAATAAAGAAAAATATTTAAAGGATTAATTATGTGATTTTTATTTATTTTAGTTTAATACATGAAAATTATAGATAATAATTAAAAAATATGAAAAATTATACTAAAATATTAATAAAATTTATTTGAAAAAAACAAAAAAAAAATATAAAAAAAAGTCCAAATTTCAAAGAATACAAATAAATTTAAATCTAAAAAATTATTTATCTAATCATATTTTCAGCCATCCATTTTTTAGTAAATTCATCAGCATCAAGAATATGAAATGAAAATTTATTTATCATCATACTTTTTCCAACTTCAAAATCACTAACAGTAAATTTCTTATTTTCATTTTCAACATTTTTATATTGTCCTCTTTCCAAAAATTTCCCTTCCCAAATTCCAGAATTTCTATTACTCATTTCATAAACTTGAATAGAATCATCATTTAAAAAGAATGAAATTAAAAATCTCCTATCAACATCTTCAAGAACTCTAGTATTTAATCTAGCAAGATATCTTAAAATAATTTTATCATTATTAATATATTTATAATAATCTTTTTTAGGTGGTTTATTAATTAATTTTAAACAATTACCTAGAGAATCTTCTTCAGAACCAAATCCATTATAAGGAGGAATAATAATTCTTCCTTTTTCTTTTTGTGGTGGATCTTCAAATCCTCCAACTGGGAAGTTTCTTCTATAATTTTGTAAATAATAATCACTTGTATATTCATCACAACCTAATATTTTAAATGGTCTATTAAAAGCCCATAAAGTCATAAAAGGTTCTATATCTGAATCTTTATAAAAATCACTTGCTTGAATATCACCAGGTTGACCAAGAGAGAATTTCCTAGGTAATTTACTTCTTCTTAAAAATAATGGGAAAGGATCTCTACCAGAATTATTATAATTAACTTCTAAAATTTCAACAGTATCATCACTTAAATAATAATGAATAATATATTTTAATCCTTCATTTGTAGCATAATATCTCAAAACTTTTCTATCATTTTCTAAAAATTGTTTAGCATTTTTAGGTTTACCTCCACCCATAGAATATTCTAAATAATCCTTCATAGCATGATCCTTAACACCAATAGGTTTCATATTTTGTTTCATTGTAAAAGCATCTAAAGGAACACTTTGAGCAGCACCTAATCTCAAACCATTCATTGCACAGAAATCTCTAGTATATTGATCAGCATCATATATTCTAATAATTTTAGAATAAATAGTAACATCTTCACCAATTTGAAAATCTTTAAAAGTTAAAGGTTGTCCATTTGTCTTAATAACTTTACCTTTCTTTAAAAAAGGTCCTTGTGGAATTCCACTATTAGTTTGTTTAACTTCATTAATTTGGATAGAATCATCTAAAAGATAATAATAAATTACTAAAGGACGAATACGAGCATTTTCTATTTCATTTTCAACAACACTTTCTTTGAAGTAACCATAAAAACGAAGAGTTTGTTTATCATATTTTACAAAGTCTGGTTCAAAATCTTCTGTTGATTGAGAATCTCCTATGTTAAATGTTTTTTCTTCTTTTAAGAGACCTTGACGCTTTTTGTCTTGGTATATGTAGGATGATTTACGGTAGTCTATTTTTGTAGGATCGTGGTTGTATATATATGCTGGAAGGTTTGTTGGATAGATTGAACTCATTTTTTATTTTTTTTTTTTTTTTTGTTTTTTTATTATGGGAGTT
>Ga0256407_10006470_pt1 | contig 18059 bp, 7 predicted proteins | sample RumenRJG_04DNA_FD_193489 | JGI IMG/M metagenome (GOLD analysis project Ga0256407, IMG submission 193489) | Bovine rumen microbial communities from Lethbridge, Alberta, Canada - RJG_04 | ecosystem: Host-associated > Mammals > Digestive system > Stomach > Rumen | place: Canada: Alberta | collected...
GAGTTGTACTCTAAGAACTAAAATCATTTAAATTAATGGCGATATTAGCATTTCAAAAACCCGATAAAGTCGTAATGTTGGAGGCCAACGACAAGTTCGGCAAGTTCGAATTTCGTCCTTTGGAGCCCGGCTTTGGTGTAACCATTGGTAACGCCCTGCGCCGCATTCTACTTTCATCACTCGAGGGTTATGCTATCAACACCATCCGTATCGCTGGTGTTGAGCATGAATTCTCTTCAGTTCCCGGTGTAAAGGAAGATGTAACCAACATTATCTTGAATCTGAAGCAAGTTCGATTCAAGCAAGTAGTAGAAGAATTCGAGAACGAGAAAGTCAGTATCACGGTCGAGAATTCTACCGAATTCAAAGCCGCTGACATCGGCAAGTATCTGACTGGATTTGAAGTGTTAAATCCCGATTTGGTGATTTGTCATTTAGATTCCAAAGCATCGATGCAGATTGATCTTACAATTAACAAAGGTCGTGGATATGTACCCGCTGATGAGAATCGCGAGTTCTGCACCGACGTTAATGTAATTGCAATCGATTCTATTTACACTCCGATTCGTAACGTAAAGTACACTGTTGAGCCATATCGTGTTGAACAGAAGACCGACTATGACAAGCTGGTACTCGAGGTTACTACGGACGGTTCCATTCACCCAAAGGACGCACTGAAAGAGGCTGCTAAGATCCTTATCTATCACTTCATGCTGTTCTCTGACGAGAAGATCTCTCTTGAGACTTCTGAGACTGAGAGCAACCAGGAGTTCGATGAAGAGGTTCTGCACATGCGCCAGCTGCTTAAGACTCGTCTCGTTGACATGAACCTTTCTGTTCGTGCCCTCAACTGCCTCAAGGCTGCTGATGTTGAGACACTTGGCGACCTGGTACAGTACAACAAGACTGACCTCCTTAAGTTCCGCAACTTTGGTAAGAAATCGCTCACTGAGCTTGATGATTTGCTCGAGAGTCTGAATCTGTCGTTTGGAACTGATATTTCAAAATACAAACTGGACAGAGAGTAATCTCCTGCCCAATAAAAGAACAAAAGAAAAATGAGACATAATAAGAAATTCAATCATCTCGGTCGTACTGCATCTCACCGCAGTGCCATGCTCGCTAACATGGCTATCTCGCTGATCATGCACAAAAGAATCACTACGACCGTTGCAAAGGCTAAGGCCCTGAAGAAGTATGTAGAGCCCCTTATCACTAAGGCTAAGGAGGATTCTACCAACTCTCGTCGTGTAGTATTCAGCTACCTTCAGAACAAGGATGCTATCAAAGAGCTCTTCTCTACTGTAAGTGAGAAGGTTGGCGATCGTCCCGGTGGATACACTCGTATCATCAAGCTTGGTACTCGTCAGGGTGACGCTGCACAGGTTTGCTTCATCGAGCTTGTAGACTTTGATCCAGAGATGGCAAAGGATACTAAGAAGAAGTCAACTCGTCGTTCACGCAAGTCTGCTCCTAAGGCAGAGGCTGCTGCTGAGGCTCCTGTAGCTGAGGAGGCAAAAGCTGAGACACCAGCTGCTGAAGAGGCTAAGGCTGAGTAATAGTTCGATTTTAACGAATTCTTATATATGGGCGGAGCTCGCATCTTTTTGATGCGGGCTCTACTTTTTTTATTTTTATTATAAAAAATTGGCCAAAAAGTTTGGAACTTTGGTTTATTTTCCTTAAATTTGCCCCAAATATACCTTGTTCGTGAGAGCATTTAGTCTAAAAACTTAAAACAAAACGATATGAGAAAACTAGCTTTATTTATTGTGGCAGCACTGTTTGCTACTTCCTTGCCTTCATTTGCGCAAGGTTTGAACGTGGTAAGTTTTAAACTGTTGGAAACTGATCTGACTGCAAACACCCGAGGAACACAGAAGATGGACCAGAACGGTGAAACCGCAGCACTGATCAAGATTGTAACTCCTGAGCAGGGCTTCCTGTTCGATGGAGGTTCACTTGGTATTGTGGGTACAGAGCAGAAGCCTGGTGAAATTTGGCTTTATGTTCCACGTCGTGCACAGAAGCTTACCATTTCTCATCAGACTTTTGGTGTGCTTCGTGATTATTACTATCCTATTTCTGTACAAGGAGGTCGCACTTACGAGATGCTGCTCGATATCGGTACTGGTAGATATGTAACTATCACTACATCGGTACCAAGGTCAGAGTTGACTATCGATGGTGAGTTTGCTGGTCAGTCTCCTATATATAATAGGTATATGAACTACGGTCGTCATAAGGTTCAGGCCGTTAATGACCGTTATGAGGGTATCCAGGAATTTGTTATCTTGGCTAACGATTCAACGAATAAGGTTGTTTCTGTTGATATGCGTGATATGAGTGATCATTTTGGTGATGTTCTTCTCACTGTTGATAATAATGCAGAGATTTACTTCAATGGTCGTATGGTTGGTACAGGCAGTTGGAAAACTCAGTTACGTGAAGGTGTTTACGAAGTAGAGACACGTGCCCCTGATTGCGATCCCGTTAAGTCTTCATTCACAGTAGTTGCTCAAATTAATAATGAGATAAAGGCAACTCCGCCTACACCTCATACTGGTTATCTTAGCGTATATACACGTCCAGCAACAGCTACGGCAGTATATAACGGATCTCATGCACTTACGCTGCAGGAGTCAAACATTCTTCCTATTGGTACATATCAGGTGGAAATTTCTCGTAAAGGTTATCTCACAGAGACTCACGAGTATACTGTTACTCGAAATGAGACTACAACCGATACCGTAACTCTTAAGCGTATTAAGTATGTAAAGCCAAACACATTCTATTTCGGTGGCGCTTATACTCTACGTACTTTGGCTGGTGCATCAGGTATAGTTGGAGCAGTTATTTATAATAACGACCTCCAGCTTAGTTATACTCTCGGACTCACCAAGAGTAAACCTGCATATTGGTATGGTAGTAATGGTCGCTATCAGGGTGCTGTGTCATATAAGATGTCGTCTATGGCAGCCAAATACGGCTATCAGATTAACTTGATGAATAAGTTCGCTATCACACCACAGCTTGGATTCTCTATCGATAAGCTGTCGGCTACTGTTGAAGATGGCTCTGTTACATATGGTGATAAGGCAACGTGTACTTGTATTACCATAGGTGTTAAGTTATTGTTGGTTCCATTCCAACACTGCTATTTGTTTGCTGCTCCTGAGTTAGGTATTGCCAATAAGAAGGGTGGCGACTACGAGCGTATTGCCGGAGCATGTAATGTAAGTGCTGGCGGCTTCTTGGCAAATTTTGGTTTGCTGATTAACTTCTAATAAAAAGGTCCAACAATAAAATCGTATAAGTTATGAATAAGAATATTTTAAAGATACAGGTGCTTCTTCTTGCATTTGCAGCGCTGATGATACAGTCATGCACAATTGAAGACGCAGATGAGAGTGTGTCGCCTAATGCTGAAAAACTTGATATTGTTAGCGATATCAATGTTCAGCCTACTACTACAACAACAAAGTTTGAAGTGAAGTCTGATGTTAGTTGGAATATAACTACCGATATCGACGGTTCTTGGGAAGGATTTAGTGTTTCTCCGACTTCTGGTACTGGTAATACAGAAGTAACAATCACTACTGGTGAAAACACTACGCGTAAAGACCGTACTGCAAAGTTGATGGTCACCACAAAGGGTGGAGTAGCCCAGGAACTTGTTCTCAGGCAGTTGCAAAGCGAGCCTCTTCTTGAGGTTACGTCTGGAACAGGGCAAAGCTTAGAGTTTGAGGCAGTTTCTGAAGCTTCCAAAAATATTGCTATATCATGTAATACATATTGGGAAATATCATGTGATAACTGGATTACGTGTAGTAAAATGGAGGGAACAAATGAATCGCTTACGGTAACTAATGTTTCTGTTAATGTAACTGAAGCTCAGACTGATACCGTGCGTTTAGGTGCAATTACTGTTATGGCTGAAGGCGGAAAGATTGCAAAGATCAATGTCTCACAGCAGGGTAAGGTTATTGAACTGTCAGTGTCTCCTCAAAATTTCGATGTCGTTGCTACAGGTGACAAGAAGACCATTCAGATTACCTGTAATGCTGCTTGGAAATTAAATTATGACGAAGGTAATATTCTCTGTAATGTAACGGAAGGAACAGGAACACAGAATGTTGAAGTAACTTGTCTGCCAAACGATCAACCTAAAGAGCGTAAAGTAACCCTCAACGTTATCTCTGGTATCGCAGTTGAAAAGAAAGAGACAGTTTCTTTCACTCAGGCTGCAGCTACACCTCCGGAATTAGGTGAGTTTGAGTTGATTCAAAGCTCAATAAAGAAGAACGAAGCTACTTTCCGACTGAAGTTCAATACTATGTTCCCGTTGTCAAGATATGGAGTATATTTTAGCAAGAATCCTAATATGTCAGGTGCTTTGTTGAGATATGCCGAGAATCCTGATGCAAATCTTAATGAGTTGGAATTCACTCTTACAGGTCTTGAGTCCATGACTACATATTATGTATATGGATATATTTATAACTCTGTAGGTGAAGATACTACAAAGGGACGTATTGAGCTAACGTTCACTACGGCAGGTGTTAAACCATCTGATGATGATAATCCAACACCAAGTTTGACAAGAAGATAGTAGTATAACCTAAAACTACATTGATTATGAGAAAATGGTTTATATTATTCATAATATCCATCTTACCGTATGTGGCTCATGCCGATGCGGTACAGATTGGAAGTCTTTGGTACAATCTTGATGAGAGTGCTAAGACTGCGGAAGTGACGAGCTCTGGTGGCGATACTTATACTGGCGATATAGTTATTCCATCAACAGTGCCATATGGTGAAGATACATATTCTGTAACAAGTATAGGTGAACGTGCATTCCAAGAATGTTATTATTTAACTTCTGTGACAATATCGGAAGGTATTACTAAAATTGGAATCTGTGCATTTATGTCATGCTATAATTTGACGCGCGTAGAGATTCCTAGTACAGTTACGCTTATAGACCCTTGGGCATTCTCTTATTGTGAGAATCTGGTTTCGGTTACTTCAAAGATTGTCACACCTTTTGAGATTGATCAGAATGTATTTTGTGTAGGTACCAATGAAGTTGAGGGAAAAACTGTTTATACTCCAACTTCAGCATTCCTTCTTGTCCCTTCTGGTTCAAAGTCTGCTTATCAGGCTTTGGCAGGTTGGAACGTATTTGATGGTATTTACGAAGGTGATTATGCTGAGGCCTCTGATGGTACACTTAACTACAGGTATTTCACGGGTGAAAACATTGCTGTAGTTATTTCGGGCGAATACTCAGAACTGCAAAAAGTCACTATACCGGGTTCGGTAACTCTCGATGGCTCTGCCTATTCAGTTAAAGCTGTTGGCTCAAGAGCTTTCATAAATTGTTCAAACCTTGACTCTTTGATTATTGAGGAAGGTGTTGAGACTATTGGTAATAATGCGTTCGAGTATTGCTATGATCTCAGGTATCTTGTTCTTCCAGAAGGTCTGAAGACAATCGGTTCAAGAGCTTTCTCGAATATGGGAAGCTGGTGGAGTGACGCAAAAAGCAAATTAGTTCTTCCATCAACATTAACAAGTATTGGGGAACAGGCATTTTATTATGCTAGATGTTTCTCACTTGTTGTATCTAAGATATCTTCTCCTTTTGCAATTAATAAGAATGTCTTTTGCAATGGATGGTATAATGAGGGGGAAACTCTGTTATTTGAAAAGTCTGAAGCAACATTATATGTTCCAGATGGTACTAAGTCAACTTATCTTGCTACAGAAGGCTGGGATATGTTTGCTGACATTCTCGAAGGTGATCCAATGGAGGCAACAGTTGATGACTTGAAATATTTATATGTTGTTTCTTCCAAAACTGCAACTGTTGTAGGCAGAGCAGAGAATTCAAGTAATAGAAATATAACAATACCTTCTATAGTGCCAATTAATGGTAATGAGTATAGTGTTAAATCAATAGGTAAAGGTGCTCTTAGAAGTATTGACATTGAATCACTTGTTATCTCGTCTGGCGTCGAAACTATAGGTAAAAAGGCTTTTGAATCGTGTTGGAGATTGAAAAAGGTAGATTTGCCATCTACCATCACGAGTATAGGTGATCAAGCTTTCTATGGAATGGGAAGTTTGGCTACAGTTATTTCTCGTATTTCATCACCTTTTGAAATTGATAAGAGTGTTTTTGCAAGTAGTCAAGAATCTCATGACGATGGATCAGGAAATTATATATCAGACTATATCAAGTCTCCGGCTACTTTGTATGTTCCATTAAATACAGGCTCTAGCTATGCAGCGCTTGAGGGCTGGAACATGTTTGCCGAGATTGTTGAAGGTGAATTGAAGGAAATTACTTACGAGGGCCTCAATTATAGTTATGTTGAAGGTAAAGGAATAGCTACTGTAATAGGAAGAGCTGATGAAAATTTGCGTGAAATAACAATTCCTAGCTCAATCCCAGTTGGCAGTACAAATTATTCAGTAAAGGAAATTGGTGCTGATGCTTTTAGAGAATGTTATATTGAATCTTTAGTAATTAATGAGGGAGTAGAAAAGATTGGTGATAGAGCTTTTATGTATAATTATAGTAGTCTGAGATCTATTACTCTTCCTACATCTTTGCGTACTATTTGTGACGATGCCTTTTATTATTGTACTGGTTTTAATAAGTTAACAATTCCTCAAGGCGTAACAACGATTGGTAAAAATGCATTCGGCGAATGTCGTGCAATCCAACGATTGGAACTTCCGTCTACACTGACAAGTATTGGCGAAGGTGCGTTCTTTAGGCTAAATAACCTGTCTGCTGTTATTTCAAAGATTCAAACACCATTTGATATTCATAAGAGAGTATTTGCATCTGAATGGTCTCATTATGAAGAAGGGGTAGAGGTCTATCCAAAATCGCAGGCAACTTTGTATGTTTTAGATGGTACCAAATCCGCTTACCAAGCTATTGAGGGTTGGAACATGTTTGCTGACATTGTTGAGGGCGAACTGAAAGAAACAACTTACGAAGGTCTTAATTATACATATGTTGAGGGTAAGGGAATTGCTACTGTTGTAGGAAGAGCTGATGAAGAGTTGCGTAAAATTTCAATTCCTACAACAATCCTTGTAGACAATGTAAATTATAGCGTGAAAGCTGTTGCCCCAGGTGCATTCCGAGATATTAATATTGATACCCTTATTATTGCGTCTGGCATTGAGACAATAGGTAAGAATGCGTTTAACTATTGTTGGAACTTAAAGAAGGTTGAATTGCCATCTACTCTTAAGATTATAGCTGATCAGGCATTCAATAATTGTGACGCCTTAAAGAGAATAGAACTACCTTCGTCATTGGACAGTATTGGTAATGCGGCTTTTTATAGTTGTGATAATCTGATGTTTGTTGTTTCTAAGATCCAGACTCCATTTGCGATAAATACTGATGTCTTTGTCAACAATGGTTCAAAGTCTGATGCCATATTGTATGTTCCAGTGGGTACATCATCTGCCTATAAGCAGTATGATGGTTGGAACGTATTCTCAGAGATAATTGAGGGTGAACCTAAAGAAATAACTTACGAGGGGTTGATTTATAATTATTTCGAAAGCAATGGCACTGCTACTGTTATTGGTAGAGCTGATGATAGTATGGCGAAAATTAATGTTCCAGGAATTATTCCAATTGGAGGTTCGGAATATTATGTTAAGACTGTTGGTGCGGGTGCATTCCAGGGTTGCAATATTGATACTCTGGTAGTAAATGACGGTATTGAAACTATAGAAAAGAATGCCTTTAGTGATTGTTGGAGGCTTAAATCTGTTGAATTGCCTACATCACTTAATGTAATAGGCTCAAATACTTTCCGAAATGTGGAAGAATTAAAGAGTATTGTAATTCCAGAAGGTGTGACAACAATCGGAGAAGGCGCTTTCCGAGATTGTGACAATCTTCAGAGAGTAGATCTGTCTTCTACTATAGATAGTATTGGCAATGAAGCGTTTATTTATTCCAGAAATTTATCAGCAGTAACGTCTCGAATACTGAATCCATTTGCAATTAGTCAGAGTGTGTTCTGTATTGAGTATCATTGGGATTATTCTGGTGGCGAATCAAAACAGATATTCACAAAGTCTAATGCGAACCTATACGTACCTGAAGGTACTACTGCAAAATATCAGCAGTTTGATGGATGGAATATGTTTGCAGCCATTTATGAAGGTGAAATAAAGGAGTATGAATCTGATAGCTTGAAGTATGCTTACCTTATGAGTAATCAGACTGCGACAGTAATTGCGAGTGATAAATATCGTAGCTATTCTTCTATTACGATTCCAGGAACCGTTACTATTGACGGAGTAGATTATCGAGTAACAGAAATTGGAGCAAATGCCTTTTATAATTGTAATAATCTTAATAATGTTACAATCAAGGACGGTGTTGAAACTATAGGCAATTATGCTTTCCAAGATTGTTATAATGCTGATTTCGGCCAATTACCTTCTTCTTTAAGAGCGATTGGTGATTATGCATTCCGTTGGTGTAATAAGTTTAATGGAATATTGCCAGAAGGACTACTGACTATCGGTAAATGGGCATTTGGTAGTTGTTACTATATGCAAAAGGTTGTTCTTCCTTCGACATTGACAAGTATTGATGAGTATGCATTTAGAGATAACAGCAACTTAGCAACAGTGGTCTCTCACATCTCAAGTCCATTCGCAATAAATAATAATGTTTTTGGCAGTGAGTCAACATGGAATGAAGAAACCCAGCGATATGATTATACCTGTGCTGCAGATCTTTATGTTCCTGAAGGAACTATAGATCTATATAAGAGTACTGAGGGATGGACAGTGTTCAGTAATATTTATGAAGGTGAATTGAAGGAGTTTACTTATCTTGACTTGGTATATACCTATAATACAAGTTCAAAGGTTGCTACCGTTGTCAAGGGAGAGAACTATAATGAATTAAAGATTGTTTCAATTCCATCTACAATTCCTGTTGAAGGTACAGAGTATCCTGTTAAGGCGATCGCTGGTCGTGCCTTCAGTAGCACTCCTATTACTTCAGTAGAGATTGCTGATGGCTTGGAGACAATTGGTCAGGAGGCATTTAGCAATTGTGAACAATTGGCCAAACTCTCACTCCCTTCTACTTTGGTAACAATCGAGAATTCTGCATTCAACAATTGTCGCCGCTTAGCTGGAATTACAATTCCTGCCAGTGTAAAGACTATCGGTAGTAATGCTTTGTCGGGTTGCTATAATCTGGAAACTATAGAGGTGGCTGATGGAAACGAGGCTTATGAGTCTCTTGGCAGTAATGTTATTATCGAACGTAAAACAAAGACACTGCTATTAGGCTGTAAGAACTCTACCATCCCTGATGGTGTTGCGGCTATAGGTGCCCTTGCATTTAATAATTGCCAGATCGAAAAGATTCAGTTCCCTGAGACTGTTAAGAGTATCGGCGACAATGCATTCGCTTCATGTCGCTACCTTACAGAAGTAATTCTTCCTGAGGGCCTTGATTCTATAGCATATGGCGCATTTAGGAACTGTGAGCTTCTTGAGACTATTGAATTCCCAACTACTATGAAGTTCTTCGGCGAAGAGGCTTTCAATGGTTGTCACAATTTGATGAATGTCGTTTCAAATATTGAGAATCCAAAGGAAATAAGTGAATCAGTGTTTGGATATGGCTATAGTAGTGTTTATAGCCAAGCTACTCTTTGGGTTCCTAAGGGTAAGATTGATAGTTATAAGGGGGTCAGCGCTTGGAATCTTTTCAAGTCATACGATGAATTGTTGCATGATATCCTTACAAAACCAACAATTAAGTATGATGGCCATCATCTTGTAATGACAAATGATCCAGATCAGCGTGCTAAGATCTATTATTCTACCGATGGTACAGAACCTACTATCCTTTATAGCGATACTGTTGCACTGTCTAATCTGGCAGATGTTCAAGCTATATCAAAGCGCTTTGGTTCTTATACTGTAGATACAGCCCGTTACGAGGTAACTTATGTATATGATGGCGTAACTGCACGTACTGCCAGTGGCGGTCTGCTAAAGAATGCCTTTGAATGGTGTGGAACTGATAAGATAGAGATGCTTGATATTGATGGACAATTGAACGATGACGACTTTGCTACTATCCGTGGCTTGTCTAAGTTGACCGTTCTTAATATGGCAGCTTCTAAAATTGAGAATAGTTCTATCCCGAGTGAGGCATTCGCCAACATGAGTTTAGAATGGTTCGTTTCGCCATATAACTTTACTAGTGTAGGCAGTGGCATCTTTAAGGGATGCGATAAGTTGGCTGCATTAACTTGGAATTCATCAAGTATTGAACTCCCTGAGGATGTGGTAACTGATGTTGCAAATCCTAATATGCTGGTATATGCAAAGGCTCAGTCTATGATACCTTATGCGATGAAGAATGTTATCGTTAATGGTGTTGCTAATAATATTGTTCTTGTTGACTCTGCTGGCAATAATAACTTTAGATGTCCAGAAGAGTTCTTGGCTCGCCGTATAACATATACTCATAATTATCAGCAGGAGACTAAGCAAGGTCAGACTCAAGGCTGGGAAACATTGGCATTGCCATTTACTGTAAGCAAGATAACTCATGAGACAAAGGGCGAAATTACTCCTTTCGCTGTTGAAGGTGCAGAGCGTCCATTCTGGCTCTATGAGTTGGGCGGTAATGGCTTGGAGAAGGCAACAGAGATTAGGGCTAATACTCCTTATCTGATTTGTATGCCTAACGATGATGCCTATGGCGACGAGTATATCCTGGGTGGACGAGTAACATTCAGTGCTACAAATGCTACTATTACAACATCTGGTGGTACTACTGTTTCTCGTGGCGATCGACAGTTTGTTCCTACATATCAGCGAGTGGCTTCTTCTTCAGATGTCTATGCGTTGAATGTAAATGAGGTTGTTGGTGACAATCCTGTTGGCTCAGTCTTTGTTCAGAGCTTACGCGAAGTTCGCCCATTTGAGGCTTATTCAGTTCACAGCACTAACAGAGCCCGTATTATCACAGTTTCAAGTCTTGGAGGTGGTGATGCTACTGGAATCAACGATTTGATACAGAATAATGCAGCTGAGTCTGCTGATGGTGTGGTGAAAGTTTATTCACTCTCAGGTGCTCTAATCAAGCAGGGCAAGCGTGAGGAAGTACTTCGCAGTCTGCCAAATGGATTGTATATTATTAACGGAAAGAAAATAATCAAATAAAAGGAGTTATGGATAAATTACGTTTTATACTTTTATTTGTAGTAGTGCTGCTGGCGGGTAACGCCGCAGCCTACGACTTCGAGTCGGGAGGTTTATATTATAACATTCTCGATGCTGAAGCCAAAACGGTCGAGGTAACAAGTGGTGGTGATGGTGTTACATATTCTGCTGCAGTAGTTGTTCCTCGGAGTGTATCTTTTGGCGGTATAACATATATGGTGAAGGGCATTGGCGAGAATGCATTCGATAATCATTATGAGATACATTCTCTTTCAATTGCAGATGGTATAGAAACAATTGCATATAGAGCCGTTGCTAGTTGTGCCAACCTTTCTGAACTACTACTTCCTTCAACCTTGAAGTCTATTGGAGTTAGTGCTTTTAATTATACCCATATTAAGAATCCAGTTCTTCCAGAAGGACTTGAGTCTATTGGTAACAATGCTTTCTCTTCGTGCTATAATTTAACAAAAGTTACATTGCCTTCTACATTGACAAGTTTGGGAAACAATATTTTTGGTGGTAGCCGTTTAAGTGCAGTAGTTTCTCATATCCAGGAGCCATCAGCGATAGGAAACGATGTCTTCAATACTGGTAATGATAATCATCTTACTCTTTATGTTCCATCTGGTACGAAGTCTGCTTATGAATCAAAAGCGGGATGGAATATCTTTAATAAGATATATGAAGGTGAACCTTTAGAAGTAAATGTAAATGGAATAAACTATCGTTATTTCGATGACTCTAATGAGGCTATAGTCATTGATGGAGACTATTCTGATATGGAAAGTGTCACAATACCAGGTTCTGTTCCTATTTATGGCACAAACTATTTCGTTAAAGAAGTTGGTCCTGCGGCATTTTATTATTATAATAATATTAAGACTATAGTTATTGAGGAGGGTGTGGAATTAATTAATTATGCTGCTTTTGATCAGTGTACAAGTATTACTTCTATACAGTTCCCAAGCACTTTGAAAACTATTGGTAATTCCGCCTTTACCAGTTGTAATGGGGGACCTGATATTTTGTTGCCGGAGGGCCTGGAGAACATTGGAAATAGTGCCTTTGCTTATTCAAATTCTAGAAAAATAGTCCTGCCGTCTTCATTAAAGTCGATTGGCGCAGGAGCGTTTAGACATATTAATAATTCTGCAAGTGTAACTTCGTATATACAAGAACCATTCGCAATTGAAAAGAATGTTTTTGCTTACGAAGATTATTGGCAAGATGGTGTAGAGGTTATTTCTTATCCTCAGGCGACATTATATGTCCCTGAAGGAACTTCTGAGAAATACAAAGCTTTAGAAGGTTGGAATGTTTTTTCTGAGATTCTTGAAGGTGAGAAAAAGACATATTCATACGGAGGTCTTATTTATTCCTATATCGAGAGCGATAAAACTGCAAAAGTGATTGGAAGATCTGATGAAACATTGAGAGATGTCATTATTCCTGCTACTGTATCTATTGGCGATAACACATATGCTGTTAAGGCTATTGGTGGGGGTGCTTTTTATGATATTAACCTAAACTCTGTAGTAATAGAAGATGGAATAGAAACTATTGAAAGTGAGGCATTCTGGGATAGCGACGGAATTAATAAGTTAGTGCTTCCTTCAACACTTAAATCAATTGGAGATAGGGCTTTTACATGGGCATATATTTCAAAACTTGATCTGCCAGAAGGTCTTGTCAAAATCGGTCAAAATGCGTTTAATTCTTGTCATAACTTGAAGAAAGTGACTCTTCCCTCTTCGTTAACCGAAATAGGAAACAATGTATTTAGTAATTGTAATAACTTATCTGCAATTATTTCGCATATTCAGGTTCCTTTTGATGTCGATGAAAATGTGTTTTACTCAAATTCTTCTGCAACGTTGTATGTTCCTGAAGGTACAAAGGCTGCATATGAGGCTTTAAATGGATGGAATAAGTTTGCAGATATTGTTGAGGGCGAGTTGTATGAAGAAACAGTGGATGGCGTCATTTATTCCTACAACAAGTCTGCTCAGACTGCAGCAGCTATTGGTGGCGACTTCTCTGAGTATCGTAAAGTTACCATTTTGGGTTCAGTCCTTATTGATGGGGTTGATTATGTGGTAAAAACAATAGCATCAGGTGCATTCCGAAATAATTATTATATTGATTCGTTAATTATATCATCAGGAATAGAAACCATAGAAAAGAATGCATTCTATGATTGCTATAGAATGAGGTATGTAGAGCTTCCTTCTACATTAACAACTATTGGTGAATATGCATTTGCATATTGTGGCAATATGCAGAATCTTGTGTTGCCCTCTAGTTTGACTAGCATTGGTGAGTTTGCTTTCACTAATAATAATCTAACGAATGTAACTTCTCGTATACAGAGTCCATTTGAAATAAACAAGAGCGTATTTTGTCGTTATGAGTCTTACTGGGACGCGACTGAACAAAAGAATGTAGAAACTTATACCAATCCCAATGCTACTCTTTATGTACCAATAGGAACAAAATCTGCTTATGAGGCTATTGAAGGTTGGAGTGTATTCCCTGAAATAGTTGAAGGCGAGATTAAGCAGACAACATATAATGGACTTAATTACCGATATATTGAGGGTAAAGGTGAAGCAACGGTTATTTCTGGAGACTATTCTCAAATTACCAAACTTACAATTCCTGGTTCTATCGAGGTTGATGGTGTAAGCTATATAGTTAAGGCGATTGATGATAGAGTGTTTAGTAATTGTTATAGTATTGATACTTTAATTATTGAAAATGGAGTTGAGAGAATAGGACAGAATGCGTTCTATAATTGTTCTAACATGAAATCTGTAAGCCTTCCTACCTCGTTGAAATCAATTGGTGAAAGTTCGTTTGCTGAATGTAATAATATTACTAGTCTGGTAATACCAGAAGGAGTAAAGACTATAGGGCAGAATGCATTTAGCTGGTGTAACAATATGAAACTATTGGAACTTCCATCTACATTGGATAGCATTGGTGATTATGCATTCCGTAGATGTTATAATCTGTCGAGAGTGGTATCTCGTATCAAGACTCCTTTCAAGATTAGTAAGAGCGTATTCTGTTCTGAAAATTATTGGGAGAATCAAGTCGAAGTATTTAAAAACTCATCGGCATCTTTATTTGTTCCAACAGGAACTAAGTCTGCATATGAGGCATACGAAGGTTGGAACATGTTTGATGGTGGAATATACGAAGGTGACCCTAAGGAAGGAAAATCCGGTATATACAGTTATATTTATATGACTGACTCAAAGACAGCAACGATAGTCGGGGCTGATAATATAGACCAAAATACTCTTGAACTGCCTGCTACAGTTGTATTCGATGGTGATAGCTATAACGTAGTAGGAATCGGGAATGAAGTGTTCCAGAGTAGGTATATGAAATCAGTAATAATTCCTGATGGATATGAAACAATCGGAAAGAGAGCTTTCTACGAGTGCTATAGTCTGAGGTCTGTGAAGTTGCCTAATTCTATTACTTCTATTGGTGATGACGCATTTGAGAGTTGTAGTGTGCTGGATACGATATCTATACCTTCTAAGATAAGAAGTATTGGATATAGTGCGTTCTGGGGAACAAAGATCACTGAGGTTAAGATTCCTGCTACAACCACATATATTGGTCGTAATGCATTTGCATATTGCGAAGCTCTGAAATCTATTACAGTAGATGCTAATAATAGTGCTTACGATTCGCGTAACAATTGTAATGCTTTAATTGAAAAGGCTACGAATACTTTGATGAGAGGTTGTGGAACTACGATTATTCCTAATACTGTACAGATTATTGGTCAATATGCTTTTGCAGGATGCCTTAACCTGTCGGATGCGTCTATTCCTAATAGTGTAACAACTATAGAGGATAACGCATTTAGTAACTGTCGCGCTCTCACATCTGTCGTAATCCCGAGTAGCGTTACTAAGCTTTATCAGCAGTCATTCTCTGAATGCTCTTCGTTAAAGTCAATCCGTGTTGATGAAAACAACCGTACATACGATTCTCGCAATAATTGTAATGCGGTTATTGAAACAGCAACAAAAACACTTTTGATAGGTTGTCAGAGTACCATCATTCCTAAGGGTATTACTTCTATTGCTGATAGATCATTCATGAATTGTGAAAAACTGGATTCTGTGAAAATTCCTTATGGCGTTACATATATAGGTAATGGTGCATTCCGAAATTGTAGTGGTTTAGTATATGTAGAGATACCAAATAGTGTTCAGACATTAAGTTATGGAGCATTCGAGTACTGTTATAATATTCAGACAGTGGTCTCAAAGATTAAAGATCCAGAAAGTATGAATATGGAATGGGCTTTCTCTGGTTCTTACGGCTCTGCAACACTCTTTGTTCCTAAGGGCACAAAGCAAGCTTATCAGAACAAATATGGTTGGAGTAATTTCTATTACATCGAGGAGATGGAGGGGGCTGTTCTTGCTGCGCCTACATTGACATATGATGGACGTGCTGTCACTGCTACTGCTCCTGAGACGGATGTTGATATGTATTACTCAACTGATGACTTCAATACTGTTAATTACTACGAAGGCCCGATAACTGTTAGTGATCTGGGTACTGTTAAGGTGATTGCAGAAAAGACATTCCGTTCTGATTCTGAGGCTGCTTCGTATGAGGTTAAGTATCTGTATGATGGTGATACTTTGAAGCTTGCTGAGGTTGGATTGATGGCTGAGGCTATTAAGTGGTGTGGTACCGACAGTGTTGTTAAGATGACGGTGATTGGTCCAATTAGTACTGATGAATTCTCTACTATCAGCACTCTGCCAAATCTTAAGTTCCTGAATCTTGCCGACGCACAGATTGATGGTGCTTCGCTTCCTGATGGTGCATTTGCTAACTCACAGATAGTTTCGTTTGTATCTCCAAGCAGTCTGTCGAGTGTGGGAAGTGGTATCTTCAGAGATTGTCAGCAGTTGGCAGCCGTTTGTTGGAAAGCATCAACAGCATTGCCTGCAGATGCCTTGAGTGGTGTTTCTAACCCGAACCTGTTGCTCTATGTCAACTATGAGGATCAGGCTCCTGAGGGAATAAATAATGTGGTGGTTGATGGCAAGGCTAAGTCTATTACTCTGACTGATGCTACAGGAAACAGCAACTTCTATGTTCCAGTTGCTTTCCATGTAACTGATACCATTAAGTATACCCGCAATTTCCAGCAGAAGACGCAACCAGGTGTAAGCTGTGGTTGGGAGACAATCGTTCTGCCGTTCACTGTTAATAAGATAACGCACGAAACGATTTCTAATGTAACGATAACTCCATTTGCAGATTATTATGGATGGGATAATCAGCGTCCATTCTGGTTGTACACTCTCGATAATAATGACATTAGGCCAGCTTATGGTATTGATGCAAATGTTCCTTACCTGATCTGTATGCCAAATGCCGATGAGTATGGCGATCAGTACAATCTTGCAGGTAATGTAACATTTAGTGCAGCAAATGTTGATATCGCGGTTTCTAAGCCAATAGAGGAGGCTCAGGGTGATATCACCTTCGTTCCGACTTATCAGAGTGTTCCTGTTTCGACAGATGTGTTTACTCTGAATGTTAACGAGGAGTACAAGGGCTATCCTGCTGGTTCACTGTTCGTAAGTAACTTCCGTACTGTTCGTCCGTTCGAGGCTTACTCTATTCATCCATCTGCAGCTGCTAAGAGGGTTAACGAGGCTCGTATGTATACTGTTAGTAGTCTGATTGGAGGCGATACAGGTACTACAGGTATCATTGACGTGATGCTGAAGAAGAACGATGGCGCCAACAGTGATGCAGTGGTTAAGGTTTACTCACTCTCAGGTGCTCTCATCAAGCAGGGCAAGGCTGAGGATGTTACAAATGGACTGCCTAAGGGAGTTTATGTTGCCAATGGCAAGAAGTTTGTTGTGAAGTAAGCGTTTTTATTCCCAACGTGGGAACATTTTGTTCCCAACGTGGGAATGAATCGTTCCCAACGTGGGAATAAATGATATAGGGATTCCCCTACAATAATATGGGGGAATTCCTTTTCTTTTTTATTTGGAAATGCTTATCTTTGCAGCGTGATTAATAATTTAATAGTTGTTGGGTATGAAGAAGTTGGTTGTTTTGTCGCTTGGTGCAGCGCTGCTGTTTAGCAGCTGTGGTACATATGTCGAGACAGGTGCTACTACTGGTGGATGGTTTGGATCTATCATTGGTTCGGCTATCGGTGGCATAGCAGGAGGCCCACGTGGCAGCGATGTGGGCACACTTATAGGTATGGCAGGAGGAGCTGTGGTTGGTGCTGCTATTGGTCAGGCCGCCGAAGAGGCTCAACAGAAGAAGATGGAGGAGTATCAGCAGCGCCGTATTGAGCGTGGTCAGGGAAGTTATCAGCCCAGATACGAATATCCTGAGAATAGAGGCTACGACACAAGGGATTATGAGGTGCTTGAGATTCGTCGTCCGATGCTGATGGATACCAATCGCGACCAGATACTGAGCCGTGGCGAAGAGGGTAGGGTCGTATTCGAGATATTCAATACTTCCACCAAACCTGTTTATCGCATCACTCCTTCAGTAACTGAGGTTACAGGAAATAAGCATATCGAGGTATCGGATAATGTGATGATAGAGAGTATTGAGCCTGGTAAGGGCATACGATATACAGCGCTTATTAGGGCCGACAACCGATTAAAAGATGGAGAAGCGGTATTTCGCATAGGAGTTTTCCAAGGTAATAGAGAACAAGTATCCCAAACAAGGGAATTCAGGATTCAAACAAGTAAGCGATAGGTTTCCCTATCGCT
>Ga0256407_10006480_pt1 | contig 18039 bp, 19 predicted proteins | sample RumenRJG_04DNA_FD_193489 | JGI IMG/M metagenome (GOLD analysis project Ga0256407, IMG submission 193489) | Bovine rumen microbial communities from Lethbridge, Alberta, Canada - RJG_04 | ecosystem: Host-associated > Mammals > Digestive system > Stomach > Rumen | place: Canada: Alberta...
GATAGTTCATCACTCTTTCAGGGAGGAAATAGTTCGGCTTTAAGTGCGGATGTATTTTACTATGATGTTATTGACGGTAAACGACAGAAAATAAATGTTTATCCTTCTATTCCTTATGCAAGAGCATTATGCTTATCCATTGAAATAAGTGCTTATACTCCATACTGTCAAAACCTCGGGTCAAAATTCCGAGACAGCCATACACCTATTGATAATTTTATATATTCAAATAGTAACCCGTGTTATAATCACAGATGTTTTGTAAAACTTAAAAATAAGGTTAAATTCTTATAGTGAGATTTGTATGATTACAGATAAACTTGAAAATATTGATATATATTCTGACATCCCAAATATTGCAAAGGATTTTATTAAAAATCTTACAAGTGACATAGAATTGGGGCGTGTAGATTTATGTGATGATATTTATGTGAATATAGAATCGTACATAACAAAAACCACAACTAATGCACAATTTGAAGCACATAATAAATATATCGATATTCAAATTTTATTAAAAGGAAATGAATTTATATCTTATACTGATAAATCAATTTTAACAGTAAAAATGCCTTACAATGAAGAAAAAGATATTGCTTTTTATTCTCAGCCGGTTAATGACTATCCGCATGTAAAATTAGATAGTTCAAATTTTGTTATATTATTTCCGCATGAGGCACATGCGCCCCAAATTTGTGATGAATTTCCGTCAGAAGTGAAAAAAGTCGTAGTAAAAATTAAAGTTTAACTATTTTTTTAGTTTTTCGGGGTAAACATCCCATTTTATTTCCGGATTTTTTCTAAACCATGTTAGTTGGCGTTTTGCATAGTTTCTTGTATTTTTTTTCAAAAGTTCTATACTTTCATCAAGAGAAAGCGTGCCATCAAGATATGCAGTTATTTCTTTATATCCAATCGTATTTATTATATTATATGCTCTGCCATACTTACTTAGCAGACCTTTTGTTTCCTCAATAAGTCCCATTTCAAGCATTTTATCAACTCTATTATTTATTCGCCGGTACAAGGCATCTCGTTCGAAATTTTTACCTATCCATTCAATTTCATATTCACTTTGAGATTTACCTCTTGCCTGCTCAAGAGTTTTACCTGTTAAATGTATAATCTCCAATGCACGAATAATTTTCTTTTTATCATTAGAATCAATACTTTCAGCGCCTTTTAAGTCTATTTCTTTAAGTTTTGCATAAAGTTCTTCTGCTGAAAATTTCTCTAAATTTTTTCTTAACTCTTTATCCGGTGTTATATCAGGTAAATCAAAGCCTTTTAGCAATATATCTGTGTATAATCCTGTTCCGCCGACTATAATCGGTATTTTACCCCTGCTTGAAATGTCATTTATAATGTCTGTGGCTTGTTTTTTGTATAAGCCTGCTGAGTAGTCAAATGTTGGCTCAACTATATCAATTAAATAGTGAGGAATACCCTGCATTTCATCTTTTGTAGGTTTTGCTGCCCCAATATCAAAGCCTTTATATACAATTCTTGAATCTGCTGATATAATTTCTCCATTAACCTCTTTTGCAAGTTCTATACCATAAGCACTTTTACCGCTTGCAGTCGGACCTACAACAGCAATTACTTTAATTTTCTTCGACAAAATTCTTTTCATAGTAGCCAAATACCAACAATACCGAATACAATACGAAATAATATGCGCTTAAAAGTAAAAAGAAATATAAAAAAGGATATGTCTGACTATTCACCAGTAAGAAATCGATTATTGACATAATACTGCAGATTAAAATATAAGGAATAACCATTTTAGGAAAAATTATAAACGCTTTTTTTACTGCTTTTAAAAGAGAAATAAAAGGATTTTTGTATGTATAGACAATTTCAGGTATCCAAAATATGAAAAAGTAACCAATAACATACACAACAAAAATACTAATGACAGAAATTAAATAATATTGATCTTTTAATTTGTCGGTATAAGCAAAGAATAATAAAATCATTTTAATAATATTAAATGCAAAACAACTTGCTACAACTACCAAAATTGGCAAAAAGAATTTCCCGATACCTTTTATAAGACAAGAAAACAATTTTGATAACGCAGTAAGCCTGTCCGTATCAAATAAAAAAGTCTTTTTTGAAAACTGAAGTGTCTTCTTAACCATATAAAACCATCCGGCAAAACATCCGCTTATAAATACCCATAGCGTAATGTAGAAAAACACATAACTTGAAATTGATGACAGACTGTATTGATTTGATTCGATATACCACTGAAGTGCAATAAAAAACAAAACCATAGGCGTAGCAAGGATTATGCAATCATTTGTTCGTTTAAAATTTTCAATTAGAAATTTAAACATAATAATTAACTCCTAATTTTAAGAAACAGTCTGTTTTTGTTCTGTAGCAATTGATTGAAGTTTTCTCTTTCTTCTGCGCATTAAATCAACAAAAGCCTCAATTCTTGTAACATATCCGGCTTTTCCTGTTTGTTCGTCCATAATAAGTGCTAAAATTGGGATATCACAATCTTCTCGCATTGCTGGAAAAATATTTTGCGACATAATTTCAGGCATACAAGTGAAAGGACTAAGGTGAATAATTCCATCAGCACCTCGCTCTTGTGCATAAACAACATCAGAAACACATTCCAATGAATCTCCGCCAATATCTCTCATAAGATATGGTTTTGCAAGACGAAAAGCCCTTTGTAAGTGAGTTTCCCCTTTTCTTAAAATTTTAGGAATTATTGCGTCCTTTAAAAAACTTGTCAAAGTCAGACTTCTTCTGACCTGAACACCCATTCTGCCTAATTCTCTTTCTATATTTTGGTTTGAAAACTCATCATTGACAATATAAATTTCTCCGGTTATATCCACATATAACACATCTTTTTTAGGATTAATTTCAACTTTTTTCATTTCTTCATTGATAAGTTTTCTTGCCTTATTTAAGCCTGCAATTGTATCATTTTCGTCAATAATTTTAAGAGCATTTTTGTAATGTTTTTCGGCATCCCCAAAATGAATTTCTCTTGCTCTGCAGTATGAAAGTTTTGTTTCAAGACTGTCAAGCATAAATGTTTTAATCATTGCAATCAAAATCGCTCTGGTAAACAAAAACATGTTATTTGTTCCGCTGACAGTTTTTAAATAGTTATACATTCCTTTTATGCCATCATAGAGTTGCATTTCAACATATTTCGCTTCATAACCTAAGTCTTTAAGTGCATTAGAAATACATTTGCCGTATTCTCCCAAACGACAACATCCCGGAGATGTAATCATTGATACATAATCTGCACCGCCTTCGATTGCTTCAATAAAATTTCCCAAAATAAGTTTATAAGGAATACAAATTGCTTCCGGAGAATGTTTTGTTCCTAAAGACAAAGTTCTCTTACTTGTATAAGGTTCAACATACGGCTCGCAGCCGATAATTCTTAACGCTGCTGACCACGCATAACTGACAGTTCCCATATGAGGAAATGATACTTTTTTCTTAATTTTTTTATTATTATCTGACATATTTATCCTTTAAAATTCAAGTCCGGATGCCGTGCGGCAGTTACTTCGTCAATTTTTTTGACCGGTGTTGTATGCGGAGCATCAAGAACTTTTTGTGGATTGATTTTACATTCATTTGCAATCTCAATCATTGTATTTACAAATTCATCAAGAACCTCTTTATTTTCAGATTCGGTTGGTTCTATCATAATAGCCTCATGAACAATTAATGGGAAGTAAACCGTAGGAGGATGTGTATTACCATCCATTAATGCTTTTGCAATATGCAGGGTAGAAACTCCGTTTTCTTCCTTTTGTTTTTCACCTGTAATGACAAATTCATGCATACAAGGTTCATCATAAGGCAAATTATAGTATTTTTTTAATTTTTCTTTAAGGTAGTTCGCGTTTAGAACAGCATTTTCGGTAGCATTTTTCAAGTTTTTGCCCATCATAAGTATATAAGCATACGCTCTTACCAAAACTCCGAAATTACCGCAATAATCTTTTACACTGCCAATTGAATGTTTTATATTATAATTTCTGAAATACTTTTTACCGTCAAAATCAATGACAGGTTTTGGCAAATAATCCTTTAATTTACTTACAACAGCGACAACACCTGCTCCCGGACCTCCACCGCCATGCGGAGTTGAAAATGTTTTGTGTAAATTAAGATGAACAACATCAAATCCCATAAGTTTTGGGTTTGTATAACCCATAATTGCATTGAAATTAGCACCGTCGTAGTAAAGTAAAGAACCGTTAGCATGCATTATGTCAGAAATTTCTTTAACATTTTCCTCAAATATGCCCAGAGTATTTGGATTCGTCATCATAATAGCAGCAACATCTTTATCTAAAACAGATTTCAGCGCATCAATATCAACCTGACCTTTATCATTTGACTTTATTTCAACAATGTCAAATCCTGCCATTTTAGCACTTGCAGGGTTTGTACCATGCGCACTGTCAGGGATAATGACTTTTGTTCTTGTTTCTCCGATAGTATCAAAATATTTTTTTACAATCATCATTCCCGTAAGTTCGCCATGAGCACCCGCTGATGGCTGAAGAGTAAGTGCATCCATACCTGTAACTTCTTTTAGAGCATTTCCAAGGTTATACATAAGTTTTAATGAACCTTGCGCAAAATCATCATTAGCATCAGGGTGAATATCAAAACCATCAAGAGATGACAAAAATTCATTTACTTTCGGATTATACTTCATCGTGCATGAACCAAGCGGGTAAAAACCTTTTTCAATACAAAAATTCATATCCGATAATTCTTTATAATGACGCATTACATCAAGTTCAGATAGTTGAGGCAGATTAACATTTTCGCTTCTTAACAGTTCTGCAGGCAGAAAGTCAATTTTTTTTGTTTCATTAACAAAATTTATGCCGTCTGCGTTGTTACTTTTTTCAAATATAGTTTTCATCCCTAAATTATTCCTTGTTTTGCCAAGTCTTTTTTTATACGGTCTAATCCTGATTGAATTATTCTTGATATTCTTGATTGAGAAATATTAAATTCATCAGCGATTTCTCTTAACTTTTTATCTTTAAAGAACTTACATTCAATAAACTCTTTTTCTCTTGGAGGAAGTTTTTCCATTGCTTCAAGTATTCCGTTTTTAAGTTCTCCAAACACAATACTTTCTTCCGGATTTTTATCCTCTGACTTTATTTGTGTCGGGACTTCGGCATCTTGCAATTCGTCAATTGATAATATATTTTTATAAACTTCTGCTCTTATTTCAACAGGGTCATTATCAGCAATTTTATCCTCATTCTCAAATTCGGGTTCGTCCTGTCTTTTATTTTTAAGAGTGTACCATTTGTATCTTCGTCTGACTTCGTTTCTGATAGCCCACTTTATAGCGGTTGAAAGACAAGTATTATTATAGTGTGACGGATCATTATTCTTGAATAATATGTAAAGTGCATGCGTACCAATATTAACAAGTTCAGGCAATTCAATAAGATGCGACGATGAAAATTTCTGATACTCCACCTTTGCTATAATTTCAATTAAATCTTTATATTCTCTAAGTTTTTTATCTTCAACAGACATAATATTTTTTCTATAACCTTTAATATTACACTATTATAATATCAAAAAAACAGGATTATGTATTAATAATAATTGTAACAAATTTGTAACGCAGCGCAAATTTAAGATTTAGCATGTTTTATTATATATGTGTGGTGTATTTACATTAGCAATAGTGTGTAAGGAGTAATATGTATAGCAAGGAATTTATGAAATTTTTGTTTGGTTATCAAAAAGAAGATTTTAGTAAAAAAGAGCCGAAGTCTTATGAAATTCGTTTTAAAAACAACAATGGCGGTAAACCTGTTGAGGTTTATGTACCTATTGAAAATAAATAAACAAGAATTAATAGCAAAAAATATTTTTACATGTTTTATTGAGGGTAAAGGAGGAATAAGTATGCAAGTAAATACTTTAAACAACCAAACATTTGGAGCAAGAATAAAGATATCAAAGGCCGCAAAAAATGACATTCGTGACGGTGCCATTGTTTCAAGCCTTGGGACATCACTGTCAGGCAGTGGAGCATTATCAAGTGTTCCTGCATCTGATCCGATTCATCATATTCATTATTCCGCAAAAGTCATGGATGGAGCATTTGCTACTGTAGGTTCTGTTTTAAGCGCAGGTGGTGCAGCATGCATGAAATTTGCTCATTCTCTATTTAAAAGCGCAATTAAAAATTCAAAAATTCCTTCATAATGATTACAAAAGTTTATTTTTTATTTGAAAGATAAATTCTTTATTGTAATATTTTTGTATGGATATTACAGAAGTAAAAGAAGTATGGGCAAAAGTTAAACAGGAATTGATTGATGTTGTTCCTGAGCATGTATTTAATACATGGATAACACCTTTAGAGGCAGTTGATTTAGAAAATAACACGCTTGTACTTTTATCTCCGCAGCAGATGTCTGTTGATATAATTAAAAACTCTTGGTATAGTGTTTTTAAAACTGCAATTTCATCTGTTATAGGGCAGAATTCTTCTTTTTCGCTCAATTATGATGCTGAACTCGGTAAAAAATATATAGAAAAGAGAAAAAAACAAAAGTCAAAAATTTTATCAGGTCAGACTCAGGAGGATATCAAAGAACAGGAAGTTAAGAAATCACTTGCTCAAATGCAGTCTGATGCAAATCTTAACTTGAATCTGAAATTTGACAATTTTGTTGTCGGAGATAATTCAAAATTTGCATATAATGCTTCTCTTATGGTAGCAAAAAGTCCTGCACAAAAATATAATCCGCTTTTTATATATGGGGCATCAGGACTTGGAAAAACACACTTGTTACAAGCAATCGGACATTATATTTTATTTAATACGAAATTAAAAGTGCGCTATGTCCGAATGGAAGAATATTTTAAAGAGTGGATTAAATGTTTTCAATTAAATGAACTTCCAAACGGAAGACGCCGAAATGATTGTAATAATCTTCAAATGCGAAAATTCAGACAAAAATTTGAAAATATTGATGTTCTTTTGATGGATGACATTCAGTTTATAGAGTCAAAAGCAAAAACAATGCAGGATTTTTTCAGCACATTTCAGGCTTTATATACGAACAATAAGCAAATAGTAATTGCATCTGACAGACAACCAAAAGATATACCAAATCTTGATGACAGATTGCGCACCCGTTTTGAAATGGGTTTGGTTGTAAATATTGTTTCTCCGGATTATGATACAAGATTCAGAATTGTAAAGGCTTATGCACAAGAGCTAAATGTAAATGCGACAGATGATGTTTATGAATATATTGCCCAAAATTTCACCGACAATGTAAGAGAACTAAAAGGTGCATTTAATAAGGTTAGTGCCTATGCAGAGGTGTTTGAAACTGATGTTAATATAGAAACCGCTCAAAAAGCACTCAATCTTGAGATTAAAAAACGCGAAATAACTGCGGATGTTCTGGCTGAAAAAGTTGCACAGTATTTTGATGTTAGCGTAAAAGATTTAAAAGGAAGTGCAAGAAATCAAAAAGTTGCAAAAGCGCGTCAGATTGCCCTCTACTTGTGCAGGGAAATATTAAAAATGAGTTATGAAAGTATAGGTGATTTTTTCAACAAAAAACATTCTACTGTTATATATTCCTGCAGAGATGTAATAGGGGAAAAAATAAAAACGGATATAGATTTGAAACAAGTTATTAATGATATAACATTGTCACTAAAGGATTAAATAATGTACGATTACATAAAAGGTATATTTACATATAAGAATGCTTCAACAAAGGGCTATTTTGTTACAATAGAGTCAAATTTGACAGGATATTTATATGAGGTCACACAAAAAGATTTTAACTTGCTAAATGAAGAAAATGTTGAGGTTAAAATGTTTACGGTATTGCTTCACAAAGAGGATAAAATGTCTTTATGCGGTTTTTTAAAGCGTGAAGAAAGAGATATGTTTAGTATATTAACTTCTGTTTCCGGAGTCGGTTCAAAAATGGCTCTTGCGCTTATAAATTCGTTTACAGTAAATGATTTGGTCGGTTTTGTTCTTGATGAAAATTATAAGGCTTTAACAACAGCAAAAGGGGTTGGTCAAAAACTTGCGCAAAAAATTATCCTTGAACTAAAAGGAAAGTTAAATTCATCAAAAGACATTGATATTCCCGCAATCACTACTGATAATTCTGCGCTGAACGGACAAAACATTGAAGATGCAAGAATGGTACTTTTCTCTCTCGGTTATGAAAACAATGAAATAACTGCTGCTATAAAGCAGGCTATTGCAATTCTTGACAAAAATTCATCTGCTGAAGAAATACTAAAAAAATCGCTTCAAATTTTGTCTGCTTAAACTATGCCGAGAAGTATCGGCATTAGGAAAAGAGCAATCAGACCTGACAAACAAAGTGATGGTCCAAAAGGTATCATTGTACCTGTTTGATCATGGTTTTTTATTCCTTTTAATATTTCAAGGCATAATACTAGTCCAAGCAAAACAAGTATTATTGTGCATATCCATAAAACAACGGAACTATCAAGCATACCTAATGAAGATGCTGTAAAATATCCCGCTGTATAAATTATAAAAGTGCTTATAAGACCGGCTAAAAACCAATTCTTTTCCTGAAACAGTTTTTTCATATAAAACGGAAATGTTATTAAAACTGACAAAATTACACTCATGAAAAACATAATAAGTAACATTACAAGTAAATAACGAAAATCACCTGCTCCAAACATTGATGTTACAACCCCTGCAATTCCCGCAAATATATATGAATCTCCATCTCCAAAGGTTTCTGTTTTCATAATAAAATTACAAATGCGCCTTATCAATTCCATAAACACAAACGAACAAATTATTGCTAAAATCGTATATAAAATTGGTGTAAATAAAAGGCTCCATGTTGTTATTCCGAATTTAAAATCTCCGTAAAATGCAAATGAACCAATTATTATACTATAAATAATGCCAAGTCCGATTAAAGAATATGTGTGAATATCACTGACAAGCATTTCCTTAAAATCTGTACCTGATATTACAATGAATAATGACGAAGCAATGACAGATACAATAAACATAAGAGTAAGTATAGGAACTGATTCGTTTGAATTAAATATTGTGTTCAGATACAAATATCCAAATCCCGTAAATATAAGCCCTGTAATAAGTTCAACAATTGGGTACTGAATACTTATTTTTTCTTTGCAAAATGCACATTTACCTCTTAAAAATATATATGAAAAAACAGGAATATTATGCCACCATTTCAATGGATTTTGGCATTTTGGACATTTTGAACCCGGAAATACAATTGATTCATTACTCAATGTTCTTAAAATTACTACATTCAAAAAACTCCCAATTACAAGTCCTGTTATGAATATAAATATTAAAAACGGTATCATATTTCCTCCTAATCTTCATGTATAATTTCATACATCTTATTTAATGCTCGTTTTATAAGTCTTGCAACCTGAGTTTGCGAGACCCCGAGTTCTTTTGAAATATTTTTCTTTGTATCACCTGCTATATAATAATAATAAATCGCTTTTTTCTCATCATCAGGAAGTTTTTCAAGTGCAAATTCAATCACTTTTTTGTTTTCATAATTTCTCTCTTGTTCTTTATCGTCACCCGATTGAATACGATCAGCAAGTGTTTCAACTCCGTCTGAAGAATATACCTTTTGGTCAAGCGATATAATATTTTTTATAGTTTCTAAATTTAAAATATCTTGAACATGATTTTCAGGAATACCCAAAGCGGCAGAAATATCTTTTACCGTCGGGTTTGTATTCGGAGAAAGGCTTTCAAGATAATTTTTTACAGCATTAATATTTTCAGATGTTTCTCTCGGGGTTTTAACAAGATTAACTTTATCTCTCAAATATTGCAAAATTTTACCCTTTATAAATTTAGATGCGTAAGTTTTAAAACTCCCTTTATCCTGAATTTTATATGTTTCAATTGCTTTTAAAAGCCCGATTGCTCCAACTTGAACCAAATCATCCCTTGTAACACTTATAGGAAGAGGATATACAGAGGATACGATTTTATGCACAAGTTTGAGCGCATCCTCAACAAGATTAAGGTAAAGAACATGCTTTTTTTTCAAATCCTTTTCACTTTTAAAAGAATATATTTTGTCTTCCAACTGTTCAATATCACTCATATTATATATCTCATTATCCCCTAACATGTTCATAATATCATAAATAATTATTAATTTGTCGTTTATTATTATTTGTTTATGTTATTATTTATATAAAGACAATTGATTAGGAGAGAAAATGATTACAGTAAAAGATGTTGAACATGTTGCAAAACTTGCAAGACTTGAATTAACAGAAGAAGAAAAAGAATTATATACAAAACAACTTGGGGATGTTTTAAAATATGTTGATCAAATGAATGAAGTTGATACAACAAATGTTAAACCGATGACTCAGGTAGTTGATTTTTGTAATGTAACAAGAGAAGATGTTCCAAATCAGGAAATTTCTAAAGAAGCGTTGATGTCAAACGCTCCTGACGAAGAAAACGGATTTTTTAAAGTTCCAAAAATCGGTTAATTATAAATTTTAGGGATATGTTTTTAAATTATAAGGGGTAGGTATGACAAAGTATATATTTGTGACAGGCGGTGTTGTAAGTTCATTGGGTAAAGGTATTGTTGCAGCATCTTTGGGTAAATTGTTAAGATCAAGAGGCTATAGCGTTATAAACCAAAAATTTGATCCTTATATAAATGTTGACCCGGGAACAATGAGTCCGTTTCAACATGGTGAAGTCTTTGTAACAGATGATGGCGCGGAAACAGACCTTGACTTGGGACATTATGAAAGATTTACGGACACAAATTTGGGTAAATTTAATAATGTTACTTCAGGCAGTGTGTATCAAAAAGTTATTGAAAAAGAGAGAAAAGGGGATTATTTAGGCGCAACAGTACAGGTTATTCCGCACATTACAAATGAAATAAAATCAAGAATTGTCGGCGCTACACAACAGTTTAATCCTGATTTTCATATTATTGAAATCGGCGGAACAATAGGTGACATTGAATCTTTGCCGTTTATTGAGGCAATAAGACAATATAAAGCGGAAATGGGATATGGTAATGCAATTTCTATTCATTGTACTTTGTTACCGTATCTTCCTACTTCGGGAGAGTTAAAAACAAAACCTTCTCAGCACAGCGTAAATGTATTGAGAAGTTATGGTTTACAGCCTGAGATTTTGGTTTGCAGAACTCAAAAACCTATTCCAAAAACAGAAAGAGAAAAACTTGCCTTGTTCTGCTCTTTAAGTAAAGATGCAGTAATCGAATGCAGAGATATGAAAACTATTTATGAAGTTCCGCTTGCGCTTGAAGAACAGGGACTTTGCTCTGTTGCCTTAAAAATGCTCGGAGTTAAAGATAAAAAGCCGGATTTAAAATCATGGGAAAAACTTGTTGAAAAAATTAAAAACCCGACTAAATCAATTAAAGTCGGTATTGCAGGTAAATATACAAAATTGTCTGATGCCTACATTTCGGTTGTTGAATCGTTAAAACACGCAGGATATGCCGATAGTGCTTCTGTTGAAATTAAATGGATAAACTCAGAAGACTGTGTTGATTATGATTGCTGTAAAAAAGCATTATCAGATATTGATGCGGTTGTTGTTCCGGGAGGTTTTGGGGTTCGAGGTATTGAAGGCAAACTCAATGTAATTCGCTTCGCAAGAGAAAACAACCTGCCGTTTTTAGGGTTATGTTTGGGTTTACAATGTACAGTTATTGAGTATGCAAGAAATGTTCTTAAACTTGAAGATGCCAATTCTAAAGAATTTGATGATAATCCTGCAAATCCTGTAATTGATATGATGCTTGACCAAAAGCATGTAAAAGGTTACGGCGGTACAATGAGATTAGGTGCCTATGACTGCTATCTGAAAAAAGGTACAGTTGCACATAAGGCTTATGGAAAAGATATTATTTCCGAACGCCACAGGCACAGATACGAAGTCAATTACGAATATATAGACAGATTATCAAAAGCAGGTTTGGTATTTTCCGGGATGTCACCTGACGGAATGTTAGCAGAAATCGTTGAGTTGCCAAAACTTGATTGGTTTGTCGCTTGCCAATTTCATCCTGAATTTAAATCAAGACCTGACAGACCGCATCCGCTGTTTAAAGGGCTTATTGATGCCGCATTAAAACAAAGGAGCAAAAAATAATGAAAGTCAGTCCTATTAACAATACATATTTTCAAGGATTATACAAAATTGATAGAAAATATGTCGGGGATAATACCGAAAATTTTATTTTATCAAATGATGATATTGTCGCAACGCAAAAACATTGGGAAGATGATATTTTTGTTCTGACACCTGACAGTAAAGATAATGAATTTGAAGAATGTATCAAAAAGGACAACGGTAAGTATTGGAAATCTAAGTCTCTGTCAAACCTAATGATGTATTCGAATTTATTAAAAGAGATATTTAAAGCAAATTATTTGAGTAATGATTATAAAGAGAGTTGGACAGATTATACTACAAATTGGCAGTCAACTGAAGATAAAGATGACGATTTACCGTTTTAATTTTCAAATATTGTGATAATAAACATTGGATAAGGGGTTTAAATGAACGAAAACACGGAATTAAAAAGATTTACGACAATCAATTTTTTAAATTTGGCACTTGGTTTTTTAGGGTTGCAATTTGCATGGCAAATGAGAATTGCGCTCGCAGAACCTGTAACATCAAGTTTGGGAGCCTCGCCATTCTTATATAGCCTTATTTGGCTTGCCGGACCATTTTCAGGGATGGTTGTTCAGCCTATTGTCGGTGTATTAAGTGACAATACAAAATCAAAATTCGGCAGACGCAGACCATATTTATTGGGAGGCGCAATAATAACCGCTCTTGCACTTTGGGCATTTCCTCATTCTGCAGGAATTTCTGATATGATAAGTAATTTATTTAATATAAATATGCCTGCATGGGGAGGTTTGCTGATTGCAGCAATACTTATTTGGGTAATTGATGCATGTATAAATATTGCACAGGGTCCATATCGCTCTTTAATCCCTGATGTTGTACCCAAAGAACAACACGCAAATGCTAATTCATATATAAGTTTGGCAATTGGTTTAGGCTCAGTTATAGCAATGATAGTTGCTCCTATACTAAAATTTGTATTTAATTATCAGATGCCGATTGAAGCGCAATTTTTAATGGCAGGTATAGCGTTTACTCTTGCTATGATTTGGACTTGTTTTACTATAAAAGAAAAATCTACTTTAGATAAAAAGGAGATTCTGAAACAAGTTCAGAATGACAATCAGACCAGTTTTTGGCAAAATTTAAAAGAATTTTTCTTACTTTCTCCTGAAGTTAAAAAGATATGCCTTATGCAATTTTTTACATGGATAGGTATGATGTGTCTTTTAATTTATATAACGCCGTTTGCAATTCATACAGTTTATAATATTCCTGATTTGGCAGGTGCAACTGTCGATAAAGCATTAGAACAAACTGCACAGAATTATGCCCTTATTTGTCTTGCGGTATTTAATTTAGTATGCTTTTTAATTGCAATTCCGCTTGCAAATTTGGCTAACAAATTCGGTAATAAAAAAGTCCACATTGTTTCAATGTTGTCAATGGTATTGGCCTATTTAGGTCTTGCATTTTTCAGACATAATCAGGCTGCGGTTTTGTTTTTTATGGGACTTTCAGGTATCGGCTGGGCAAGTGTTTGTGCACTTCCGTTTGCAATGTTATCACGCTTTATTAAACCCGGAACAGAAGGCTCTGTAATGGGTATATTTAACATATTTATCGCAGGTCCGCAAGTTTTTGTATGTACTTTAGTCGGCTGGTTAATCAATATATCTGTTATGAATGGCGGGCTAAACCATCACTATGAATTGACCTTCTACATTGGGGCAGGTTGTTTACTTTTAGCATCATTAGTTACAGCAAAAATTAAAGAATAATTGAGATTAAAATAATAAATATTCTTATTCTTCAACAATTTTTGCACCTTCAGGCTCAACATTAAGCGTCTTAATTTCAGATTTAATATTAAGACTTGTCCAAATATCCCTTACTGTACTGTGAATTTTATCAAGATTATTTTTCTTTGAAATAATAAGAACTGATGAACCGGCACCACTTATAACACAACCTAAAACATCTTCATTATGTTTGAAACTATCCATAATTTCATCTAAGCCCTGAATAAGTTTCATTCTGTATGGCTGGTGGAGTCTGTCTTTTAGAGCAAGACGCATAAGTTCAGCATCTTTCGTATGAACAGCCTCTACAAACATTGCAAGTCGTTGAGCGTTGAATACTGCATCTTTAAGCGGAACATCTTTAGGAAGAACTGATCGCGCAATATCGGTTGAAAGTTCAAAATCAGGGACACAAACAGTAATCGCCCATTCCGATGGCCAATCAAGTTTTCTGTAAACAACAGAACCATCGTCTTCCTGCGAAGATATAACAAGTCCGCCCACAAAAGCAGGTGTAATATTATCAGGATGTCCCTCAAGTTCAGAAGCAATTGATAACAGAGCCAAATCATCTGCAGGATGCCCAAGAAGTTCATTCGCAGCGATTAAAGCCCCCACGATGACAGATGCACTGCTGCCTAATCCCCTTGAAACAGGAATACCTGATTTTATTGTTATTTTTAATTCGCTTGGAGATTGCCCTATGGAGTTATATAAAAGTTCTACCGCCTTATATACAATGCTGTTTTCATCTTGCGGAATGTGTTCAAGTGCAAATTCATCTATTGAAAAGCCATCTGATAGGACATTAATTTCAACACCTGTACCGGGTAAAACCGTTTCTTCTATAGTAACAGTATTATATAAAGGCAAAGCCATACCCAAAGTATCAAATCCGGGACCAATATTCGCCGTCGTTGCCGGCACTTTTACGCTTACTTTCATAATAACTTCCTTCTGTACTTATTATACCAAAAATATGCCAAATTAACCAAAAAACGCATATAATAAACGGCTAATTTACAAAAATACACAAATTGAAACTTGAATAATTATCGCGTAAAATATTGATATGAGTGATTTTCAACCATATTTTACTAATGACGGTTCTGTTGGCTTGTATAGCCAAGACTTCGACGACATCTATCATAGCGCATCAGGTGCATTAACAGAAGCCTATGAAAAATTTATTTACCCTATAAATTGGGAAGTATTACTAAATCACGACGATATAAAAATTCTCGATATATGTTATGGCATCGGATATAACACAAAAAGTTTTTTTAATTATATTTTTGAAAACAAAAAAAAATTAATGAATTTAAAAAAAAATATAAAAAAAAATAATTTAAATAATTCTAATTGGTACGGAGCGATATATACCAATAATATTTTAGTTGGTAACCCTCAAATATATAACGATACGATACATACAGATAATATTTATAATAAAATTACTGTAACAGCCATAGACAATGATGAAATTTTATTCGGATTATCACCTTTTATAAAAACAGGTGTGAAAAATTTTAAGAATAATTCTGATATTTTGGATAAACACGACATAAATAAGTATCTGAATCACAGAAATAAAAAAATTCCTAAAATTAATGATTTAATAAATTTTCAAATTTTATCAAAAATAGCCCAAAATAGCCCTGAAATACTTCAAAACCCTTTAATACTCTCTATTTTAAACAATAATGAATATAACAGGTATTTTAAAAGCGATTTTAAAGGTTTATTAAAACATATACTTACAAATAGACCTAACTCTAAAAAACTCTTAAATTTACATAATATATATTATAGGTATCTATCGTATAGTTATAAAAGAGGGTTAAAAAGGTATAAAATACAAGATTTTGATTTTAGTATAAAAATTGATGATGCAAGAAATGTAGTAAAAGACGATAAAAATTTATATAATTTGATATTTTTAGATGCATTTACTCCTTCGAAGTGTCCTTGCCTTTGGACTTATGAATTTTTTAAATGCCTTTATAAAATCATGGAACAAGACGGAATGTTATTTACATATTCTTCAGCAGCACAAATTCGTTCAGCAATGATTGAAGCGGGGTTTGAAATCGGCAATATTTATAACGAACGATTAAATAAATTTCAGGGAACTGTCGCTGTAAAAAATAAAGCACTTATAAATCATCCGATTTCTGAAGCCGATTTAGGGCTTTTAAATACTCGGGCGGGTATATTTTATCGTGATGAAAATTTAACGGCGCAAAATGAGGCAATTATAGCGGCACATAAAACAGAGGTTGATAACAGTCACAGAATATCAAGTTCACAATATCTCAAAGCAAGGAGGAAAAATGAATTATGATGTTGTAATAATCGGCGGTGGTACTGCCGGATGTTCCTGCGCGTATAACTGCGCAAAACTCGGCTTAAAAACTCTCCTGCTTGAAAAAGAATCTTATCTTGGCGGTACAATGACCGGCGGACTTGTCGTTCCGGTTATGAAGTCAGGTGAAAACCAAATCAACACAGATTTTTACAAATTATTAATTAAAGAAATGGCGAAACACAAAGCGCAGGTTACTTATCAAGATAATCCCGGCTGGTTTAATCCGATTATTTTAAAAGATGTACTATATAAACTACTAAAAAATCTAAAAGTTGATATAAAATTTAACTCATCAGCATCTCATGCTGAAGTAAAAGACAAAAAAATATTATCAGTATATTTCGATACGATACATACTAATAATATACAAAGTAGTAGGTATATGTTATCGGTATGTATCGAAGCGAACTATATTGTAGATGCGAGTGGAAATTTAGATTTTTCAAAAAATATTAATTGTAATTTTTTAGAAAATAAAAATGAAATTCCGCCTATAAGTTTCAGATTTATTATGAGCGGAATAGACAACAGAAAATTTGCACAATGGTTAAGTGAATACGACAAAGACAGGGATGTTACAACTGTCGAATACATAGATAATGAGCCTTATTTTTCAACGGCATACACTTGGGATAGTGATAAACACTGGGCTTTAGCCCCGTTATTTGATGACGCTGTTTCAAAAAATATTTTAAAAGACACTGACAGAAACTATTTTCAGATATTCAGCATCGCAGGATGTCCTCAATCTGTGGCTTTTAACTGTCCAAGACTTTTAGAGAATTATAATTTAGAGAATAAAGAAGATATTAAAAGAGCCAAAACTGATGGTGTGTGTGCAATTAGTCGTATTGCAAAATTTTGCAATATCTATTTGCCCGGGTTTGAAAATGCTTATATTACAAAAATTGCAGATATGGTTGGTATAAGATCATATCGAAGAATTAAAGGGAAATATGTTTATACAATAGACGATTTAAGAAGCGGCAAGAAATTTGATAATCCTGTTTTGATTTCAAATTATCCTGTTGATGTTCATTCTAAAGATAAAAACTCCTCAACGCTTGAAATGACGGGCGAATATCAACTACCGATAGAAAGCCTTATGAGTGCCGATTACGACAATTTATTTGTCGCAGGCAGAGGATTGAGCGCGGATGAAATGGCGCAAGGCGCACTAAGAGTTCAGTCAAGTTGTTTTTCTATGGGTGAAGCCGTTGCAAAATATATAAAAACGCAATTAACATGAGCGGGCGGTTTTGTTGCATAATATCTGCATTGCATTTAATAGCGGGTCAATTGTTGGTGAATAAGCAGGAGAATAAGTCAGGTCATTATTACTAAATTCTTCTACTGTTAAATGACCTATCAAACCTGAAGTGACAGTATTGACACGCTTATCTGCGCCAATTGAACCTACTGCCTGCGCCCCAAGTAACAGACCTGTTATTTTATCTGCAACTACTTTTAGCGTTATTTCACCTGTATCTGGCATATATGCAACTTTATCATATTTGCTTACAACAACAGACACAGGCTTGAAACCGATTTCAAAAGCCTCTTTTTCTGTTAAACCTGTCATTGCAATAGTAGTATTAAGGCATCTTGTGACCATTGAGCCTAAAATACCGTCAAACTCGCAATAT
>Ga0256407_10006481_pt1 | contig 18038 bp, 26 predicted proteins | sample RumenRJG_04DNA_FD_193489 | JGI IMG/M metagenome (GOLD analysis project Ga0256407, IMG submission 193489) | Bovine rumen microbial communities from Lethbridge, Alberta, Canada - RJG_04 | ecosystem: Host-associated > Mammals > Digestive system > Stomach > Rumen | place: Canada: Alberta...
CTAAAAGTGCTGGAAAGCCTGTTGCAAAGACAACATCAAAGAGCACTTCAAAATCTTCTACAAAATCTGCTTCAAAGTCCAAGCCGGCATCAAAAGCTGCAAAGGCATCAGCTAATACAGCAGCAAAGAAGAGTGCTAATTCCAAGACTAATTCAAAGAACCTGAAGTCTTCAGAAGCCAATGCTAAAAAGGATGTTCCCGCATCCAGGCTTCAGATAGAGAATGCAGTATTAAAAACCGAGAATAGCGAGCTGAAGAAACAAGTTGCAAGACTCCAGAAAGCAGTACGCGAGCTTATGTAAGACTCACGGCAAATTAAGCAATGCAAAAGATCCGCTGTGTTGTCGAAAGAATCACATACCAGAATCCGGAGAACGGATATTCTGTTCTGAAATGCAGGGTGAAGGACTATAGTGACCTGATCCCTGTAATCGGCAACCTCATAGATGCGAATGTCGGCCCTGTTCTTATCATCGAAGGAAACTGGAAGGTTGATGCAAAGTACGGCAGACAATTTGTAGCGGAGAACTGGGAAGAGACACTTCCTGCAACTGTATACGGAATGGTAAAACGTCCAGTGGACGTTTTACGGGCACGTTTTGCCGCACTGAGTGCGGCAGTGCCCCGGTAAAAGTATTTAGGATCCGGCCTTATCAAAGGCGTGGGTCCTAAATTTGCTAAGAAGATTCTGCCAGAAGCGGGATCTTTTAATGGTTAGAGAAAGATAAATGGACAGAATCAGGGCGGAACGGATCTTCAGGGATTATTCGGAAAAGTACGATACTTCCGATGTGAAGATCACTTTGAAAATTGATCATACATTTAGGGTTGCATGCATTGCAGACAGGATTGCGCTAAGTCTCAAGGCTGACCGTGACTTTGCATGGTTTCTCGGGCTTCTCCATGATATAGCCCGTTTTGAACAGCATACGAGATATGGCACATTCAAGGATGCGAAGTCTGTGGATCATGCAGAGTTTGGTGCGGATCTTCTTTTCAGGGGAGACAGGCTTATTGATGCTTTTCCAAAATACACAGGAATTCCCGACTGGGAAAGTGTGGCTGAAACGGCGATAAGGCTTCATAATAAACTTAATCTCCCGGAAGGACTGGATAAAACCACATATCTCTACAGCACCATTCTCCGTGATGCGGATAAGTGCGACATATTCCGTGTGCTTACGGAACCACCGTTTGATGAAAGGAATGTGCGGATATGTGAAGCAGCAGATCCTGTGAGGGATGTGATTATGGACTGCGTAAGGGGACATAGATGTGTTCCGAGAACATTTGAGCGTACCGAGTTCGAGTCTTTAATGTCACAGTGCTGTATGGCTTTTGAACTTGTGTATCCCGAAAGCAGGAAGATCGTATCTGAGCAGGGGTATCTTGATAAGCTTCTGAGCGTAGGAACCGACGGAGTGGCAAAAGACCAGATGGAAATGCTTAGGGTGGAGATTAAGAAAGCATGGGAGGAAACGGAATGAACAAAGTGTACTGTTATTCAAGATGTACAACATGCAAGAAGGCTCTTAAATGGCTGGACGATAATAAGATCAGCTTCGATGAGATCGACATCAGAGAAAGAGAGCAACATGTTTGAAATAAAGGATTGTGTGGATTACGAAGTTGCGAAGAAGCTTATAAGGGAATACTCAGAGATTAAAGGTGCTGAGAGCTGTTTTGTATCGTTGGATAAGGAATTAGCTGATCTCGGCACATATTATAAAGATGGTGCCTTGTTAATTGGATTTGAAAATGAGAATCCTATGGCTACTATAGCAATCAGGCGAATTGATAAAGACACGTGCGAAGCAAAAAGACTGTATATTAAGCCTGATTATCGTGGCAAAGGTTACGCGAGAGTTCTTATGAATGAGATGTTGGACAAAAGCAAGGAATTAGGATTTAAGGAGGTCATATTTACTACCAAACCAGAAGTTATGAGTGTAGGATATGGACTTTATAAGCGTATGGGCTTTGAAGAGGTTGGAGAAAAAGACGGAATTTTTAGCATGAGGATGAGCTTATTAAGAACGGAGTGACAAAGTAGATGTTTTTTATCATGGGGATTACAGATGGAAGGAAAGATTTTGATTTTAATCAGCTGATCACCTGTTCCATCTGTGGGAAATATGGACGTTTCAACGTGTTTATGACATATACAGTACTGTCTCTTTTCTTTATACCGACTTTCAAGTGGAACAGACATTACTATGTGCAGACAAGCTGCTGCGGAACTGTTTATGAGCTTGATTCAGAGATTGGTAAGATGATTGCCAGGGGCGAGGAAATAGAGATTTTGCCAAGCCATTTGACTCAGGTAAGCGGTGGAAGAGGATTTGCTGCTGACTATAAGAGATGCAGGCAGTGCGGATATGAGACAACAGAGGACTTTGATTTTTGCCCGAAATGTGGAACGAGGTTTTGATATACGTAGAAGAATGGGGAAAAGGAGGAGATGATCATGCAATTTCTTATAAGAGCATATGATGGCGAAGGAAAGCTTGATAAGCGTATGGAGGTTCGTCCTCGTCATCTGGAAGGAATGAAAAAGCTGAGCGAGCATATAATCAGTGCCGGTGGGCTGCTGGATGATAATGGAAAGATGAAAGGATCAGCCCTTATCATGGATTTCGATAGCCGAGGGGAGCTTGATGATTATATTGCTAACGAACCTTATGTTGTTGAAGAGGTCTGGGAGAAGATTGAGATTGAACCAATAAATGTTGTTATTGCAAACAGCTTGGATAAGAAGGATGGAAAACTGTAATGGTCATAGCTGTTAGCGCAAGGTGCCGCTTTCAGGCTAACTGAGGAGTATTATTGATGGATGTTAAGTGTAAGCTATTAGCATATAGTAAAAAGAGCATCACACTTGAGGCTTTGACCGATTTACTGAAAGCAGATCCGGCGGACACAAAAGCCTTATTTGATATGGTTTCCGAAGTGGTTGACGCTTCTATTTTGGAACCAGTGAAGAGCTCCGGCCAGAATGGAAATCGTAAATATCCGCTGTTTAAGAAGTATCGGATCCTGATAAAAGAAGAGTCGAGTGAAGGGACAGACAAACAGATTCGACAGTTACATCCGGCTTTGCAAAGGACCGGATACCTATGAAGAAGATGTCCTGCAGAGTGCAAAGCTTTATCAGCAGATACAGGAAGCGGATAGCAAGATTAATGAGCTTAAAAAGCTTATAGAAGATAGAGAGAATCATTCCGAGGACGCGGAACGGATTGCAAATCTGAAGTATTCTGTTCTAGTCAAGGCCAGAGAGGCGGAAAGTGAGCAGGAGAATAGAAGGGCGGAATTGGAGGAAACAATCAATAGGGAATCCGCAACTGTAAAGGAATGTGAGGCCGCAAAGGAAAAGGCTGAAGAGTCTCGCGATAGTGCAAATAAAAGATATACTGAAGCGGAAGCGGCACTTAATGCAAGCAAGAGTAATACAGATAAGAGAATTAGCAGTCTGCAGATAGATGCAATCAGAAGATTTACGGGATTTTACGCTGAAGAGGAACTTGAGGCTGCGAAATCACAGAGAGTGGAATCGAAAAAGGAGCAAGAGACCCGGCTGGCGGATATTGATAGACGCCAGGAGGAAATTAAGAAACGAGAAGACGGGATTCCTCAGGAAATTGCGGATTTAACGATTGATATTAACAATGTTTCTCGATCTTTGGAAGATGCGGAGAGTGAGTTAGGAGAATATGATTTTATATTTGAACAGATTGAAAGAATCTGTGAGAAGTATAGCCATGAAAGTACTGCAGCCTTCACGGGTGTTTTGAGTGATGAAATCCGCAGGGATATTGAGACGACTGAGGCGGATATTACGACAAAAAAACGTAAGCTTGATAGCCTCAGAGAGAAAAGGAAAGCGGCAGAGTCCGGCTATTTGCACATACTTCCGGAAATCATGGATTATGTGAATTCAACGGGATTGAATCCAACGACCGGTGAAGAGTATATATGTGGTCAGATTGAGGCTGGCACAGTATCCGTGGAAAGAGCAGAGGAGATCCTGAGTGTTTACCCGGAGATGGCCTATGCACTATTGTTCAATAATGAGAAAGATATCAAGAAACTATTGTCCGCCGGAAACATCGATTGGCTTCCGGCTGTAGTCCCTCTGTTTACGATGGCACAAATTGATCATATCTTTGATGGAACAAAGGAAGCAGGTGCTTTCCTAACCGCGCATGATAAAAGTTTCTTCGCTGACAGAGAAGGATATTTTGACCGCTTAAGCGAGGAAATATCCAACCTGGAAAACCGACTGAATCAACTTCAAAATCATCTGCAGGAAGGAAAGGAAGATCGGACTGTGGCAGACCGGTTTACTTATACTGAAGATTGGAGAAAAACGCAGGAAACTCAGATCGCGAGTTATAAAGATCAGATTTGCGGACTTGAAACAAAAAAGAAAGAACTCGAAAGTGAGCGTGAGATGCTTCAAGAGGAAGGAAACAAGCTGACGGAGAAGCAGAAGGAGTGTACTGATTTCATTCAGAAAGTCGATAAATGGTTGGATTCGTTTGACGAATTATGCGAAATGATATCTGAAGAGCAGGAAAAGTATAAAGCTAAGCAAGATCTGTACACGGCCAAAAGTGCTACTGAGGTCGATTATAAGGCTGCATGCGATTCGGTAGAAAAGCATGCTAATGAATTAGCGTCATTGCAGGATAAAAAGAGAAGTGTTGATGGTTTGATAGGTGATATCCGTGTCATTCTCCAAAATGTCGATAGTGCCAGGAATGCGGAAGTGCTTGATGGTGATTATTCGACCCTCTTTGCGCAGTACAAAGCACTTTTGAGTAATATGGACGAGAGCCTGGGAGGATTAAGAAGCACTCTGGAATCAGAACAGAATTCGAAGCAGAAATATGAAGAGGAACTAGCTGGCTATTCTTGCATGGAGAGTGAATACACGGATCCAACTCTTTCATTGGAAACATTATCTAGAGTAAGACAAGAGAGAGAAGCCTGCGAAGGGGCTCGAGATTCAAGACAGGAGGAATATACAGACAAGAAGGGGAGCTTTGCTGCCGCAGAGCAGGAAATGAAGCATGCCCAGGAAGCTCTGGCTGAACATGAGGGTATACCTCTTCCGCAAGAAGAAATTGGAGAAGCTTTTAAGGAGAGATTATCAAAAGCACGAGAGGAGATAAAGAGACTTAAAGATCGCCTTAATGCCTTAGAAAATGAAAAGAGCTCTTTGGAAAAGATCTCTTATCAGGTTAATAGCGAACTTGAGGGTTATTCAGAAGGAGTTATTGCTGAAGGCGTTGGCCTGAGCGAGAACCCGGATGAGCAATGGAAAACACTTAAGGGAAACCTTATCTCTAGCAAGAAGGAATACTCTAGAAAGAGAGAGGAATTATACAGAAAGATACAGGTCACCGTCACAACCTATAAGGACATCGCCCTGGAGGAGATTGTAAGTAAATTGAATGCGATTGGCGGGATGATTGACGATACAGAGATTAAAGGAGATCGACTGTTTACCATAAGTGAAAGTATCACCGCTATGATTGAGTCTATTCGTAAGATCAACAGTAAGATCGAAACCGATCTTAAGGAGATTACGAATGACTTCAATGATTTGATTGAACAGTGTTTCTTACAGGGAAAACGAGTGTATGAAGATCTCAGAATGATCGCCAGTAGCTCAAAGGCACATATTTATGAAGGAAAGCCTCAAATCCCGATGCTGAAAATGGATCTTCCGGAAGAGAAGGAATTGTCTGAGGAAGCATCGAGAGTGTCTATTCGAAATGAAATAGAGAAAGGTGCTAGCGAAATCAAGGAGATGCTGGCTAATAACTTTGAGGAAAAGCAGATCCAAAAACGGGCGAAGAGTATTGTAGGAAGTGAAAGGCTCCTTCACAAATACATCATTAGGGAAACTGTTCCGGTTAAGGTTTACAAGATTGATCTGAATATTGCGAATTCGTCGTATAAAAGATGGGAAGACACCTTGACGCAGAGCTCCGGCGCAGAGAAATTTGTGGTGTTCTTCTCGGTAGTGCTTACTCTCATGAATTATACGAGATCCACATCCGGAATCGTAAGTAAAGAAGCCAAGAGTGTTCTTATCCTGGATAATCCGTTTGGAAAGATTACCTCTGCTCATTTGCTGAAGCCTATGTTTGACATCGCAAAGCACTTTAATGTCCAGCTTATATGCCTTTCGGATATTAACAAAAGTGATGTTACCAGTTGCTTTGAGTGCGTAATCAAACTCGTAATAAAGCAACAAGCTTTGAGCAATTTCGAGATTATGACACACGAAGGCAATGAGAGAATAGAGCATGGCTACTATAAGATTATGAATGGGCAGATGAGTCTGTTTTAATTGCATTGCTATCAGAATTATTTTAACGAAAAGCATGCATAGACAAAGTTGAAGGAGATCATTATGTCGGTGACATCTCTGACAAGATGACTTTGGAGGCTTTTGCAAAGCATGTCATAGAAAAGTACGGGCATATTGATTATCTGATCAACAATGCACTTCCGATGATGAAGGGAAGATGAAAGGCTCTGCCCTTATCAAGGATTTCGAGAACCGTAAGGAGCTGGATGACTATATCGCTAATGAACCTTATGTTGTTGAAAAGGTTTGGGAGAAGATCGAGATTGAGCCGATCAATGTAGTTATCGCAAACGGGAAGGAGTAAGGTACGACAGAATGAAACAGTATATAGTTGATGCATTTACAAATAAGCCATTTTCAGGTAATCCGGCCGCAGTATGTGTGATGGAGAAGTGGCCATCGGAAGAATTCATGAAAAACCTGGCAATGGAGAATAATCTGAGTGAAACAGCGTTTATCGTGAAGGAAGAGCAGGGGTATCATCTCAGATGGTTTACCCCGGGATCGGAGGTCGAACTCTGCGGACATGCCACACTGGCATCATCGTTTGTGATCCTGAACTATGTTGAGCCGGAAAAGGATATCGTGGAATTTCATACGCTGAGCGGGAAACTGACAGTCAGGAAGAAGGACAACCTGTATGAGATGGATTTCCCCACATATGAACAGAAGGAGATCACTGTGACGGATGAGATGGAGAGTGCTTTTGGAGTTCGTCCCGTCAAGGCTGTTCTGGGACCGGATCTTTTATGCATATTTGATTCCGAAGAACAGATCCGCAACATGAAGCCTGATCAGAGTAAACTTGCCGGGCTTCCCGGGCGCGGGGTGGATGTAACGGCAAAAGGAGAGGATTCGGATTGTGTTTCCAGAAGTTTCTTCCCGAAGCTCCTTGTGGCAGAGGATCCGGTATGCGGTTCGGCGCACTGTCAGATAGGGGACTACTGGTCAAAAGAGCTGGGCAAGCTCAGGATACACGCATATCAGGCTTCTAAGAGAGGCGGGCATTTGTACTGCGAGATGTTAGAGAACGGGAGGATAGCAATAAGCGGAGAAGCAACCCTCGTGGCAGTTTCAGAGATAGTAGTGGGTGATTAAAAGCGGCGCATAAGAAAGGACAATAATCACAGATGGAACTGAAGAAAATAGAGCATAAGTTGTCTGTCTGTAAGGTGACAGATATTTCGGATATAGATTTGACTATGGATTTCTACTTCATCGGAAAGACAGATGAAGAACTCTCGCTTGTATGCAAGACTGAAAATGTTCCATATAATACGATAGAACGCGATGATGGATGGCAAGGATTTCGGATCCAAGGAGTCCTTGATTTTTCTTTGATAGGAATCCTTTCTAAACTATCCGGAATACTTGCGGAGCATAAGATAGGAATCTTTGCTGTTTCGACATATAACACGGATTATATTCTTGTGAAGGAAGAGAACTTTGAACGGGCTTTGGAAGCGCTGGCTGCTGAAGGATATGCTGTGGTATAACTTCCGGGATAGACTATGACAAATACCGATTTCACGAGGTGAATGAATTGAAATTAACAATGTTAGGAACGGGTAATGCGCTTGTTACAGAGTGCTATAATACCTGTTTTGTTATTGGGGATGAAGGAAAATATTTTATGGTTGATGGTGGAGGAGGAAGTACCGTTCTTCATCAGTTAAAGCATTCGGGATTGGACTGGATGGATATGCGTCACATTTTTGTGTCACATAAGCATGTTGACCATCTGATGGGAATCATTTGGATGGTCCGTATGATCTGCCAGTTTATGAATCATGGTGAGTATAAGGGCGATGCATATATTTACTCTCATAATGAAGTTTTAGAGCTAATTAAGGACATGGCAGATAAGTTATTGCTTCAGAAAGAGACTAGATTTATCGGTGATAGACTTCATTTAGTAGAGGTTCATGATGGTGAAACAAAGAATATCATAGGTCATGATGTAACCTTCTTTGATATTCAATCGACAAAGGCTGATCAATATGGCTTTTGCATGGATATGGGAAATGGAAAGAAGCTCACTTGTTGTGGCGATGAACCATATACAGATTATGAAGAAAAATATGCCAGGGACAGTGAGTGGCTTCTTCATGAGGCCTTTTGTCTGTATTCAGAGAGGGATATCTTTGATCCGTATGAGAAGCATCACTCTACAGTGAAGGATGCCTGTGAGCTGGCTGAGAAGTTAAATGTAAAGAATTTGTTGTTATACCATACAGAAGACAAAAACATATTGAACCGAAAACAAAGATATAGTGAAGAAGGTTCTTTATACTATAACGGAAAGCTTTTTATTCCGGATGATTTAGAAATTATGGTACTTTGAATTTCAGCAGGATAATGGTTTATGGAATTAAGAAGACTTAGAGCCAATGAAATAAAATTGTTACAAGATTTCTGTATGAGGCAATATTCATTCCTGAAGGAGTGGAGCCACCGGCCAGAGAAATCATTGAGCTTCCGGAACTGAAGATATATTATGAAAATTTTGGGACAGGCACAGCAGATAACTGTATTGTTGCGGATGATGACGGGAAAGTAATCGGGGCAGTCTGGACCAGGATCATGAATGATTACGGTCATGTTGATGATGATACTCCGTCATTTGCAATATCGCTGTACAAGGAATATCGAGGACGGGGAATCGGAACATGGATGATGAATGAGATGCTTGCAATACTCAAAGAGAAAGGTTATAAGCAAGCGTCTCTTGCTGTGCAGAAAGCAAATTATGCTGTTCGGATGTATGAGAAGGTAGGATTTATAACTGTGAATGAAAATGAAGAAGAGTTTATAATGGTGTGCAAACTATGATTGTTATTATTACCGGGGCATCACATTCAGGCAAGACAGTTCTTGCTCAGAGGATGCTTGAAAAATATAAATACCCTTATCTTTCTATCGATCATCTGAAAATGGGACTGATTAGAAGTGGTAATACGGATCTTACCCCGGAGGATGATGACGAACTTGAAGGTTATTTATGGCCGATCGTTCGAGAGATGATCAAGACCGCAATTGAGAACAAGCAGAATCTTATTGTAGAAGGCTGTTATATTCCTTATGACTGGCGAAGGGATTTTACAGATGAGTATTTGTCAGAGATCAAGTTCATTTGCCTCGCAATGACGAATGAGTATATCGATGCGCATTTTTCTGATATAAAGGGGCATGGATCTGATATTGAGAACAGGCTGGACGATTCCTATTGCACTGTCGAATGGATAAAGGAAGGAAATCGAAAGGCTATAGATGGATTCCGGAGCATGGGAGAGCCAATTACCCTTATAAATGATGATTACGTGAAAGTGATATCAGAGATCCTGAGTGAATAGAATACTGCCTATGCTGTTGTACTCATGACGGGCCTCCTTTCTTCTAGCTATGTATCAAGTCCTGCTTTATGTGCCTGAGTGTGCTGCAGTTTTCTGGGTATGTCGTATAGTTTTCCGTCTTTTATAAGCTTTGCTCCGGTCTGATGGTAGTTGAAGCTTATCCCGTTTTTGATGCACTGTGCATGAACGGCCTCTACCCAGGAATAATCACAGAGCCTGGCTCCGGGACCGGATTCTCCGCCCACGGATACATGCTTGATGACAGAGCTTCCGTCATATGAGCGGTATTCTTCGATATATGGCTGCAGATCCACGGCGGTCAGCATCGGTTCAATCATTACGGAGTGGTGGAAGAGTGGGAGAGATAGATATACCGGGAGCCTTTTGTCAGCCATTTCCTGATTTTCACAGGTAACAGCTATTGTGACATGCTCCCAGCCATAGCCCCAATTCTTTGGCAGATGGTCTGCAATCCGTTCCGGTCTCTTGGTGATCATGAAGAAAGAACAGTCGGAACGTTCGTGTATCATATCCCAGGCGTCTTCTCTCCATTCATCTGCATCGGGATGAAAGAAATCGGATGAAAAGCATGTCCAGATGTGTGAACCACAGGGAACCTTATATCTGCCTTTATATTTGCCGGACCTTAAGATCTTAACCGGAAGGTCGAAGATTTCTGTCTTTTGTAAGATGGAAGGATCCTTTCCGATGGATTCATCCCGTCGGTACATATAGCAGTGCAGGCATCCGGTACTGGCCTTAGTGCATCCGTGCCACAGATTCCAGCCTATCGATTCCGGTGGTCTTGGATCGGTATTTTCTTCCGGGAATAAAGACAACTGTTTCATGGCGTATTATCATCACACTTCCTACGTGGTATGTTCTTCCTCCAGATGGAAGATATCTTCCACAGAGACTTTAAAATATGCTGCAAGGCGAAGAGCTGTTTCAAGGCTGGCCGGATTCTTTTCAAGCTCGATGTTGCTGATGCTTTTTTCACACATACCGACAGCTATTGCAAGATCAGCCTGCTTTAAGCGTTGTTCCTTGCGCAGCTTCTTCAGATCATTTTTGACTGCCATATAACCCCTCCTTTTGGGTTGACCTGATACGGGGAGCAATTATATTGTAGCAATCAACATGTACAATAATCCGGACGCTAACTCACAACCCGGCCAAAAGTTTTAAATGTTTCTCCTTCGGCAATCTCAATAGGATCGTACTTGTCATTCAGCGAGATGAGGTACGTTCCTTTTTTATTGCATAGAAGCTTCTTACAGTAGGCGTTTCCGTTGTAGTAGAAGATCCCGATCTCTCCATCATTCAGTTCATCTGTCTTCTGGATCCACACGATCTGTTTATCCAGGTATCTCGGCATCATGCTGTCTCCGCTGATGCGTACTCCAAAATCAGCTGTCTCCGGAACTTCAGGTCCGACTTCGACTTCTTCATAGCTGTCGTTGTCAAGAAACTGACCGGTTCCTGCGGATACAGGCATATCATACAGATTGAGTATCCTGACAGGCTGCAGGATACGGACGGGAGCTGCCTGATACTTTTCGGAGCTCTTCAGCAGGTCAATGTAATTAAGCGCCATCGTCCTGCCTTCCTCATTGAGCTCGGCCATAGGATCGTCAGGATTATATCCTCCTATAAACTGATTGAAGATATCCGTGATCCCGAGGATCTTGCACATCGCAAGAAACTGTACTGCGTTCGGAATGCTGTTACCGGTCTCCCAGGTGCTGTATGCTGCAGGCTTGGTAGGGATTCCCATTCCGGTAAGCATATCGCAGATATCCTGTTGTGAGTATTTCAGGTTTTTCCGATATGCTGCAAATATGTTTCCGATATTGTCCATAAGTGACCTCTTTCTAAGTGTGGGATACAGCCCACACGTCTGTGAATCTAATATACTTCATAGGGCGGATAAAATCAATAGAAAAATCAAATACAATTAGAAAACAGAAACATGTTTCTGCTAAAATCAAATTAGACTTGTTTCATATTAGATACTCAAAAGGGGTACACGTACTGGCCGGCCGGCAGAATGATACCCCATACACAAGTAACTTTATGGGAAGGTGCTTGCGGACCACGCTAACCTTCAGCGGTCGGAACTTGGTTCGCTGCTTGTTTGGGATGGAGGTAATGAACATGCCTACTCTTCAAAGATGTCGCAGTTCACCAGCACCAGCTTGTTCAGCTTATAGATGGCACCGGCATCCTTTGCCATTTGATCCTTATACGCATGGATACTATAAGGTAAACGGAAGAGTTGGTGAGGCTTTCAAGGATGGCTTGAAATTGAAATGACTCTGTGAATTATCCCGGAAGTTAAAACGGGAAAGCCACTGCATCTTTGTACAATTTTTGAAGCGTCTTGATAAATGCAGCAAGGCTCTCGCGGCTATCCGTTTTGTGGGTGCAGAGAACACAGTGAAAGCATTCCCTACTGTCATAAGGGATCCACGCATATTGTCCGCTGTGGTCGTTCAAGAATCCGGGAGCAAGGCAGATGCCTTTGCCGGACGCGACATTCACAAGAGTAGAGTCGTGATCGGGACTGTTAAAGTATTCGATTTTCCCGGAGGAGATGAGCTTTTGCTGGACACTACGTAAAGCGTTCGGAGAGCCGCCGCCTACCATGAGGGTGCGTCCGTAGATATCTTCATCTGTGATGATGTTCTTTTTAGCCAGAGGATCGTTTTTATTGACAATAAGATAGATTCCGGAGTCAAAGAGCTTGTGGACGTTGATCCCCGGGATATGTTTTGTCTGTTCTATAAGTGCAAAGAGGATGTCGGACTCATCCTTTAAAAAGCTTTCCACACCGTTATCGTACTGAAACAGAGGAGTAACCTGGACACCGGGTTGCTCCTTTTCAAATATGCGGATGGCCTCCGGCAGGAAGTATATGGCCTGTCTGACCATCATGGAAACCGTTATATTGTCAGTATACCTGGCACTGAAATTCTGCCCCTGTTCTATTGCCCGCTTCATATCCTGACGCATACCGGAAAGATACGTTACGAACTGCTGACCGGCAGGAGTGAGTGCGGCTCCCTTGCCGTTCCTTTCAAATATCTTAAAGCCGACCTCATCTTCCAGCAGTTTTACCTGATAGGAAAAGGTGGGCTGGCTCACAAATGTATTCTCTGCAGCACGGCTGAAGTTAAGTGTTCGTGCCAGTTCTATACAGTAATCGATCTGTTTGGTAGTCATCGAAAAATCCTCCTAATGATCAGCTATTTAATAATTAAATTAATCATAGGATGTTTGAATTGGATATTTCAAGCACTTCATGCAATAATTTTATCAACAAAGCGAAACACACAGGAATGATCAAACAGATAACGGAGGATAATACGATGGCTAAAACACTGATAGCATTCTTTTCAAGAGCAGATGAGAACTATTTTGGCGGAGCAATGAGATACGTAAAGATCGGGAACACCGAGATCGTAGCAGGGATCATGAAGGAGCTGGTCGATGCGGATACATATAAGATCGAGATGAAGGATCCTTATTCACCGGTGTACATGACCTGTATCGATGAAGCGAAGAAAGATAAGCAGAATAATGCAAGACCCGAGCTTACCGGATACTTAGACAGTATCGATGAGTATGACACAATCGTTCTTGGTTACCCGAACTACTGGGGGACTTTCCCGATGGCAATCGCAACTTTCCTGGAAAGATATGATTTCACCGGAAAGACCATCCTTCCACTTTGCACCAATGAAGGAAGCGGAATGGGATCCAGTGAGAGTGATATTAAAAAATCTGCCAAAGGAGCAACAGTAAAGAACGGACTTGCGATCACTGGTTCTAAAGCGGCAGATTCCAAGGATGCGGTAAAGAAATGGTTTGCTGAGAACGGATTGATCTGAAAAAGGACGGTGACAAAGATGGATTACGAAAAGGGATATGTTTTTGATCTGATGGAACAGGGCGGACCTACTGATGTGAGGGAGCTGTATTTTAAGGAAGCTGTTGATGAGATGATGAGAGCAAGGGTGCTCTGTGCCAAGGCAAATGCAAAGATGCCGGATGATCCTACTTATGTGAAGGATCTGGAAGAACTCTTCGGGAGAAAGCTTGATGACGTGAGGATCCTGACACCTTTTATCTGTGATTTCGGGAATAAAGTGAAATTTGGCAAAGGCGTTTTCATAAATCATTCAGCGATACTGTCCGCATCCGGCGGTATTGAATTTGAAGACGGATCCATGGCAGCCCCCGGGCTTCGGATCGCAACCATCAATCATGATATGAATGAACGTCATGCGATCTATACCTATGGAAAAGTAACAGTAAAGAAGAATGCCTGGATCGGAATGAATGTGACTATCTGCCCGGGTGTGACCATCGGTGAGTATGCTGTTGTAGCTGCAGGTGCTGTAGTTACCAAGGATGTACCGGATTATGCCGTAGTCGGAGGAGTACCTGCCAGGGTGATAAGGATGCAGGATCCTTCTGAACAGAGGGAATGAATAAACAAAACAGAACATGGAAACTGACGAGTTCAAAATGTCAACATATTAATGAACGGAGGATCATGCAATGGAATATGTAACACTTAATAACAAACTGGAATGTCCTGTAGTCGGGATCGGAACATTTATGCTTTCGCCTGCAGATGCGGAAAACAGTGTCAGAGAAGCACTTAAGATGAAAAAGCAGTTCCCTACATTTATCCAGGAGGGTGCGTCCGGGTTTGAGAGTGTTTTCGTCAGCGCCGGTAAGGTCGGGTACCAGATAGAATTGTCACCGGTTGACCTGATGGCGGTTTCCGGGTGTAAGGAAGCGGATATAATAGTGTGATGGTGTGAAAAAGGAGCAAAGCCCTGTCCTACGCCGTACATAATGTAACGGTGACGAAGAGGAATACACTGCTCCGGGAGAGGTTAATGTGAGCAACCGGCTTATAATGTTATGAAACAGTATCCCGGTATATCGAAGCAGGAACGAACATGATATGATGAAAGACAATGAGGGGAAGCATAGAAAAGGACAGAGAAAATAGACAAAGTGTGATATCTATGGATAATGACAGAAAAGACCTCGCATGGGATGAGATTAAAACAGAACATATCGTAAAAGATGAGTGGATCGACTTCAGAAAGTTGGCATATCGTTTCCCGGATGGCAGCGTGTTTGAGCCGTTTTACAGCTATAGCCGCAGAAACTACGTTGTGATAGTGGCCTCTGATGCGGAGGGTAAGTTTATTTGTGTAAGGCAGTTCCGTCAGGGAATAAAGGAAGTCACTACCGAATTCCCCGCGGGAGGTCTGGAACGAAAAGACGGAAAGGAATATGGTTCTGCAGAAGCCGGCAATGCCTCAGAGGATCCTCTGTCTGCGGCGAAGAGAGAACTGCTGGAAGAAACAGGCTATGAATCTGAAGAGTGGACTCACCTTCTGACGGTGCCTTCAAATGCGACCATAGCGGATAATTACGCATATCTCTATATGGCTGAGAACTGCCGCAGAATATCCGGACAGAACCTTGATGAGACAGAATTCCTTAATGTAGAGCTTCACAGTGAAGGTGAAATAGAGGATCTGATAGCAAAAGGCGGCTTTCAGCAAAGTGTTCACATAACAGCATGGCTTTTATCAAGAAGACAAAAGGGCTGACCATAGGCCCAGTAGAAACCCTCAGGATCACCTGGCAAAAAAGAAAAGCAGAAATGAAAAGGAGGCTAACATGAACGAGATTTTCAAAAGGATCAGCGTAAGAAAGTTTGAGGACAGACCGGTTGAGGATGGAAAGCTCACCCAGATCATGAAAGCTGCGATGGCGGCGCCTTCTGCAGGCAATCAGCAGCCCTGGGAGTACTACATTGTTCGGGACAGGGAAGTGATAAAAAAGCTGTCAGAATGCAGCCCTTATGCCGGATGCGCTGCAAATGCACCTGTAGTTATAGTTCCCTGCCTCAGGACAGAGGGACTGACATTTCCCAGGATAGGGCAGATAGACCTTTCTATAACAACCGAGAATATCCTGCTTGAAATTACATCCCTCGGACTTGGCGGTGTATGGCTTGCGGTTATGCCGGAGGAGGACAGGGTGCAGAAAGTGGATGCTGCCCTTGGCATAGGGGAAAAGCTTCACGCCTTTGCTCTTGTTCCTGTTGGATACCCGGCAGAGGACAGACCACAGGAAGACAGATATGATGAGACAAGGATCCATTATATCGGATAACAGGATACTCAAGGAGAATCAGGTCACAAGGTTGATGGCGCTGGAACTATTAAAATACTTGGTGATGAAGGGATAATAAAGCTGGAGTGAGAGCGGTTGTAACCAGAGTTGCTGAGGCAACGGTAGGTATAGACGATAAGATTACGGGCAGCATCGGAAAGGGTTTTCTGGTGCTGCTTGGAGTGCATAAGGATGATAACGAGGATACAGCAAGGTGGCCGGGATTCGGTGATGCCGCCAGGCCGGAAAAGGCGATACCGCTATATGAGCTTGTGATAAAGGAGTGTAAGGAGCGGGGATACCATGTGGAAACCGGGGAATTCGGAGCGGATATGAAGGTATCCTCTGTAAATGACCGGAAGCTTTAACGGAGAGCTTTCTTCCGGGTGCCGTGCAGGGTGCTTGGCAAATGATCTAAAAAACTGCACCCGGATGGTCAGCGATTATGAAGCAGCTCAACTCAAAAAGATATGACTTACTCTGATGATTTCGTAATAAGCTCAATGGATGAGCTGATAGAACTGATATATGCTCCGTTTGCTAAGCGTATGTAAAAGGGGGACAGATCATGCCATTCATTGACACTAAAACAAATGTAACCATAACAAAGGAAATTGAGTATATAGAATGATTTGGTCCGGTTCGGACAAAAACGAGGGTAAAACCAACCATATATTGATGGAGAAAAAGAAATCCGGGATAATGGGTGAAAGGGTAAACTTATGGAAGCAAAGTCAATTCTGATCGCAGATACAACAAAAGCGGAAAGAGAAGCGATAGTAAAGCAGTCTCTTGACTGTGGCGGGGGATGCGAAAACTGCTCATCCTGCTGGCTCGGAGGAGGCAGCCCATGGGATATTTATCAGGATTATATTGACGGAAAGAAAGAGATCCGGGACATCAATATGGAGTACATGGAAAGATACCGTCAGGACAGGCAGATCAGGTGAGGGATCAGGTTATGGATGTGGCTCCTGAGATTTACGACTCAACGGAAGAAGAGCGCAGGGATTTCATAAAAAGAAAATATCACTGCATATCTGACTGTGATATGTGCGGATTATGTAAGGTATTTCACGGTAAGGATCCGGAGAACGCCTATCGGGATTATATTGATGGGAGAAGATCATTTACAGAGGTTTCGGCTGATTATAAATAGACTTTGGATAAAGTCTTAGATCACTCTTCTTTATCCTTAATAATCATATGATGAATAGCTTTAGCAATAACTACCTCGGGAGCCTCCTTAAGCTTTTGCTCTTTGGGAGGTTTTTTTATTTCAATCTTTTTAAGTTTTGGAACATCCTTATTTTTCTTCTTCATTTCCATATTTATAATGCAAGCCGGGAAGAAAAACTCCCCGGCTTTATATGTAATGCGCATGCAGAATAAGTGCAATGCGCCTGCTTGAGGTCAGGCACCGGACTCCGGCGCAAAAGAGGTAAGTATCATAAGCTTTTTCCTCCTTTCCTCGGGATTATTATAGCATGTTTTTTCCGACACAGACGTACAGTTTACGGATTGTTTATTGTAAGCTTGACAGGCACGTGATGTTCTCTTTGGAAATGTTTGAGAACATTGCTTATATCATGGCGAAGCACGCCGATCCGAGTATTCAGGACACACCTGAAGAGTGGCTGGATGAGTTTAATATGTTCAGTATCTATCAGGTGCTGCCTAAGATTATTGAGCTTTGGGGCTTAAATGTAAAGGTGGACGTGGAAGCTAAAAAAACTTCAGGCAACTGACCGGCAAATGACAACGGCTTTATTCATGCTCAGGTGTACACAGATTGGACTTTCAATCAGGGATCTGGATCTGCTGACCATAGGAATGGTCAATGAAATGTTTATCGAGAACAGGAATGATGAAGGAGCTGACAAATACTATCGTAGGATAGCAGGTCAGGCTGAATTCGATGCATTTTAGGGGTTGTTTTGACAGGTGTTATATTGGATAATTATCCATGAATGTTACTTTCATATTTTCCAGTGTGACAGAATATATCAGGGAAGAGCTGGGGGCTCTGATTCGGATAAGAAGTTGTTCAGAGAGAATTATCTGATGTGCTCTTAATTCTGACAAGACCA
>Ga0256407_10006484_pt1 | contig 18031 bp, 15 predicted proteins | sample RumenRJG_04DNA_FD_193489 | JGI IMG/M metagenome (GOLD analysis project Ga0256407, IMG submission 193489) | Bovine rumen microbial communities from Lethbridge, Alberta, Canada - RJG_04 | ecosystem: Host-associated > Mammals > Digestive system > Stomach > Rumen | place: Canada: Alberta...
TGAAGGTCATCTTATCATCTTCGACCGATCTCAAGCAAAGACTTGGGAAGAACGCATTTGGCATAAGTCTTATGAATATTTAGGCCGAGTAATTATGGTGTGGGGAATGTGATATTTGAAAAGAAAAGAATGGGGAAACGCCATATGTCTTATATAAAGTTTGGCAGATAGTTATAATTGTAATAAAGTATGAAAGATAAGATGATGAATTTTACAATTATTATTCCTCATAAGAATATTCCGCTGTTGTTGGAACGCTTGATAAAGTCGATTCCTATGCGTGATGATTTGGAGATTATTGTGGTAGATGACCATAGTGATTCCAAGGTTGTAGAAAAGTTAGGGCGTATAGAGAGGAAGAACCTGACGAAGATTTTGAATAAGGAAGGTCATGGAGCAGGATATGCCAGAAATTGTGCCTTGCCTTTGACTAAAGGTAAATGGGTACTGTTTGCTGATTCTGATGATTTCTTTAATGACGGTTTCAATGATTTCTTAAACGAGTATTTAGACAGTGATGCGGACATTATATATTTCAATGCTAATAGTGTAGATTCAGAAACATTTGAGCCAAGCAATCGGGTTAATCATTTGCATGAATTCATTGAAGAATATCATAAAGATAAGGGGCATGGAGAACTAATTATGCGTTATCTTTTTACTGAGCCTTGGTGTAAAATGGTAAAAAGGGAGCTTATTGAAAGTCACCACATTAAATTTGAAGAGACTTCAATCAGGAATGATGTTCGTTATTCCTATTTAGTAGGACATTATGCTAAAGGTATTGTCGTTGATAATCGTCAATTGTATTGTGTTACTACACGCAAGAACTCGGTTAGTAGAGGGATGGGGCGCCAAGCTGCCTTAGATGAATTAAAAGTCTTTGCAGGATGGAAGAAGTTTTTCATGGATCATAAGATATTATTAGAACTACCTAAATTTGATTTATGCCTATATAATTTTACGAGGCACTTGTGGAAAGATAATAGCCTTTTTCGTATAGAATACTGTGTGTTAAGAAAAGCTGGATTGAGTCATGGCTATATAATCTGGCAAATCCTTAAATATGTGAAGAAGTCTATAGGCTATAAATTGTAATTAAGTATTTGAAATTCAAACAGATTAACGATAGAGTTTATAAAATCTCTTTCTTTGGGATAGAGCGAACTTAATATATCGTATAATAAAAGAAACTGTAATAGTTTTGTTGTTATATGACTTACCAGAAGAGCCAGATATGCCTTCTATTCGTGGCATAAGGAGAAATGGTGAATACGAATAGGCTTTCTCTTCTCGTAGAGTTTCACATAAAATATGCTCAAAATAATAACCCTTAGTATCATTTATTTTTTCCTTGTTTTTAAGAAAGGTATGATAAAATTGTTTTGGAGCAATAAAAAAACGGCTATCAGGGAAAGATAAGTCAGAATTAATTGCGCAGAATGTTGTCTGTCGTGAGAACAAAATGGTATGAAGACCTACTATTGTTTTAATATTCTTTACTTTTAGTCTGCCTGTTATTTTTGCAATACGATTTCCTTTGGAACTATTTATTAGCTTGGAATGCTGAAGAGCATATTCAATAATCTCACATTCTCCATAGCCTTTGCCTCGGCCTTTGTCATGATTTCCGCAGAAACATAAAATCTCTATTCTGCTTGATTTAATATAATCTTGGAATATGTTACTAATGTCAGTCCCAGAGTTTTCTGCAAATACGATAGGGAAATTTGTTGATGATAAATAGAAATTGATGGCATCCACATACTGTTTCTTTCTTTCCTCTGGATTGTTTAGGGTTGTATATGACATACCAGCAGGATTAATGCAACCAGTTAACAATAGAATCATAGTGAGGTAGAGTCTTCTAATCCAATAAATCCACAACTATCCTGATTCATAGTTCTTCCAAAACCTTTTTGGAAACCTTCACATTCAAGAACACAGCATCCTGGAGCCTTAAAATAGTATTCTACCATTGGATGGTGGATAAATAAATCTACGTTGATAATACCTTTCGTTAGAATCTGAGGTAGTAGAACTTGTTTACGTATAGTAAACTTTCCTTTCGGAGCATGTTGAATATCACCCATATAGTGGCCTTTGGCATAGGTGGCAAAGGGAATCCCTTCTTTACTTTTCAGTACCATCATGATATCATACACCATGTCTTCCTCAGATGTTCCTTCAATTAGAACGTCAAGAGTCTTCTGACCATTCTTGATTTGGGAATACGATTCTTTTGTCCGATTGATTTCAATATTACTAATTGTAATGGTACTCTTTTTCCATTTGATGTTGTTAATGATAAGGTCATCTTGCCTCCCATCATCATCTTTCAGATAGTGGTCAAGTGTGTCAGGAATGTTTCCAATAAAATCAATAGTACCATTCTTGAGCATGACACCACGTGTACATAGGCTGCGAACGGCAGCCATATTGTGACTGACAAAAAGAACCGTTCGTCCTTCTCCCTTGCTGACATCTTGCATTTTCCCGATAGCTTTCTTTTGGAACTCAGCATCGCCAACAGCCAAGACTTCGTCCACTACAAGGATTTCTGGCTCCAGATGGGCGGCAATAGCAAAGCCAAGACGGACCATCATACCTGAAGAATAACGCTTAACGGGGGTGTCGACATACTTGGCAACACCGGCAAAGTCAACAATCTCGTCAAACTTACTGCGTATCTCAGCCTTGGTCATGCCCATAATGGAACCATTCATGAAGATATTCTCACGGCCTGTCATCTCTGGATGAAAGCCTGTGCCTACTTCAAGTAGAGAAGCAATACGTCCTTTAATCTTGATATCACCTGTAGTAGGGGAGGTCACACGAGAGAGTATTTTTAAAAGAGTGGATTTGCCTGCACCGTTCTTGCCAATAATTCCAACAACATCTCCCTGCTCAACTTTAAAATTGATATCGCGTAATGCCCATACAAATCGACTGTCACCTTTTTGAGTGCGGTCATTGGTGTCACCGATTTTAAGAAAGGGATCTTCTTTTCCACGAACCCGCGCCCACCAACGATTCAAATCTTGGCTTAACGTTCCGGTGCCAATAGTACCAAGGATATATTGTTTGCCTACGTTGTTGAATTCGATAACAGTATTACTCATTGTTCTCTTGTTTTAGATGACATCCATGAAGTTACGTTGGACTCGGTTGAATATTACAATACCGAGTAGCAGGATGACGATTGTAAATGCAACACTATATCCCAAATAGAGCCAGTTGAATTCTCCTACTCCTGTAAAGGCGTATTTAAAGGCCTCCAATATGGCTGTTAATGGATTAGCAACCAATACCCAAATATAGTTTGGGTAGGTTAGTTTCATGACAGAAAGGGGATAGATAACTGGTGTCGCATACATCCAGAGCTGTACACCAAATGTTATCATAAATCGTAAATCACGATATTTGGTGGTCATGGAAGAAATAATCATTCCAAAGCCTAACCCAAGGCAACCCAACATGATAATTAATAGTGGAACAAGTAGGATAGTTGCATTGAGGTGAAAGTTTACACCAGATACGAAATAGTATAAATATACCACCAAGAACAAAGTGAATTGTATAGCCATCTTAATCAGGTTGGAAATCACAATGGAAAGTGGTACAACTAATCTTGGAAAATAGACTTTGCCAAAAATGGCTTGATTGGCATTGAATGTGTCTGAACATTTGCTGAGACAGTCTTGGAAATAGTTCCAGCAAACTAATCCTGCCAAATAGAAAACTGCCTGAGGTATGCCATCAGTTGAAATGCCAGCAATTCCTCCAAACACAAACATGAACATGATGGTGGTGAATACTGGCTGTATAATAAACCATAGGGGACCTAAAATGGTCTGCTTATAAAAGGTGATAATATCTCGTTTGACGTACATCGCAAGTAAGTCACGATAACGCCAAACTTCATGTAAATCTAAACTAAGAAGTTTGCTCTTATTTGTTATAATGATATCCCAGTCTTGTCCCATGTCACTTGTTATTCATGCAAAATATGAATGAATTCCGAATTCTTGATTTGAGAAATGTTTTGTCTATTATTTTACAAAGATACACATTTTACAATACTTATCCAAAGAATGATAATCCTATTTAGGATAATTTAATAAAGTGACTTTTATTTATCGTGTGTGGTATGAATAAAGTCGGTATTCTTGCGGTCAATCTTGAGAATGTTCATGACCATACTCCATACAAGTACGGGTAGAGAGAGAATCTTTCCAAAAACAGAATGGCTACGCAACTGTTTAGGTGTTGCTATATAGAGGGCAACACAAATAGCCAAGAACAAACACCACCACTTGACATACCAAAGGTTGTCAAAGAACAAGGAAACGGGAGTCATCAAAATGGATAGGCCTAACGTTGCAATGACCAGCATGGAACGGGGAATGAGTGCTTGCTGAATGGTTTTGTCGATAAAATCAAGGTTGCAAGTCATGATAGCATGGGGAATGTAGGGCAGCAGATTGAACAAACTCTGTATCTGGGCCGTCATCCAGCGCAGACGTTGCTTTTGGAAATTGTCTTTATTGCTGACTTTCTCGTCAAAGACGTGGATGTCAGATTCGTAATGGATATACACTTTCTGCTTGAGTAGAAGTGCTTCTAATTCACGGTCTTCACCGGCAGTGCTAAGCTTATGGACATTGTTCTTAAACCATTTATAGTCAAAGCACATGCCGGAACCAATCAGGGCTGAAGACAAACCTATGCGATTGTGGGCTTTACGGAAAATGGTGTTGTTGATTTCCTCGCTGACACCGTCAAGCACAGCAATGTCGTTGTTGTTGTTCTTGGCACAGCGGTGGCACTGGATAGCCTTATACCCTTTGGCACACTCTTCATTCAATTGCTCCAAAAAGTGAGAATCCACCACATTATCGGCATCAAGAATAATCACAAAGTCATAGTCTTCTTTTATTTGGTCAATCGCATATTGCATAGCCTTAGCTTTGCTGCTCTTCTCGAAAACGGGCTGTAGCAGGGTAATGGGCAATTCATGCAATTGCTGGTTGGTTTCTGGTTGCATGTGGTCGGAAATGACTGCCACATGAAAGCTTTCATATGGGTAGTATTGTCCTAAGAACTGGCGGACTGAATGGACGATGACACGGTCTTCATTGTAGGCAGGGTAAAGAATCAGGTAGGAAAAATATTCTTTTTTGCGCATGGACAATGCTTTGTCGGTCAGGTATGATGTCAGTTCGGACACGCGTCTTCTCCATAGTGTAGAAACCAAGGCAAAGAAAAGAATATAGAGGACGGAAGCCGCCATCAATACCCATAAGATGATATCAATGATATGGATAAGATGCCAAATCATAGGTTGTTAGTTTTTGAGATCAATCATATCGTTGAATTTCCTACCTAACTTGAATTTATTCAAAAAAGAACTAAGAAACACAACTGGAATTTTGAAGAAGGTACTGTCCCATTTGTCATCCACCAGATAGTTGGGGGTGGCAATGGCAAAAATCAATAGTACAATAGCAAAGAGCGCCCACCATTTTAAGGCTGCTGTCATATAGATGAAGGGAACAAATATACCCATGATGATGATGACTACCATCATAATCATTCGTGGTATCAGCATCCATTGCAACAACTTGTCAATGAGGTCATAATGACGGTTGATCAAAGCGGCAGGCAAATAACGGATATTTCTGAGAATAGAGCGAAACTGGGTCCATATCCAACTACGGTGCTTACGGTTGAAATCCTCAGCCTGACGGGCTTTTTCGTTATAAACAGAGATTTTGTCGAAATAATCGACATAGATGTGCTGCCGGGTCAGCATGGCTTCTAATTCCTTGTCTGCCCAATGTGCCTTGGCCTTTTGGATGTAGTCCTTGAACCAGTTGAACTCAAACGCCATACCGGAACTGGCCAATGCTGCGGGTAAGCCTATGCTGATATGACCACGGCGGAAGATAGAGTTGTTGATTTCCTCAAATATTGCACTTAGACGAGCAGGTGTTGTGTCACGATTCAAAGACAACTTATGTGTTTGAATGGCTTTGGTGCCTGCTGCCTCGTAGGCATCGTTCACCTGCTCTAAGAATTCCTGTTCCACTACATCGCCTGCTTCTAAGATGACAACAGCATCATAAATCTTGAATTGAGGCAAGTTGTTTATGGCTAATTGCAGGGATTTTGTCCTGGATTGTCTCCTAAAGTTCGGAGTCAGTAAGGTGATGGGGTGTTGCGCCAAATGAAACATGGTCATTTCGTCCTCATGATCGGCAATAACGGTTACATCGAATTGACGTTGGGAATAACTCTGTCCAAGAATCGATTTGACCGTCATCTCCAAACTTCTGCCACTCTTATAAGATGGGATCAGTACGATAAAGCGATTCTGCTTCTTCGCTTTTGGTGTTTCACTATGCCGGACGAAGAGAGAGGTAATAGCAAATACTCCCAAATACAACACTGTCATTGAGATGAGGATAAACAAGATCCAGTCTATGATGGTAAAAATATTCCAGAATGTCATGATGCTGATGCTTTTATAAAGTGATGAATGCCCTTGATGGTCGCTTTTGCCAAATCGGGGCGACGGTGGATGCAATACTTTAACATATCCCTGACTGCTACCATCCCAATGAGATAGCCATAGGATAAATATCGAGAGAATGTCGGATTGTTACGTTGTACAAATAACAATCGATTACGAGTAATATAATAAGTCCGTAAAGGACTATTCTGACCAGTAGACTGGCTTTCCTTATGGTAGATGGTGCAGGCGGGCTCATACCAGATATCATATCCCGTCCGGCGAATCATCATTGACCAGTCTAACTCTTCGTAATAGAGAAAATAGCATTCGGGCATTAGTCCTGCCTTTTCAACCACTTCCCGCTTAACCATCATGGCAGCCCCATGAACGTAAGGGGTTGGATGAGCAGTATCATATTGTCCATGGTCTTCCTCGCCAAAACCAATGGAATGGTTACGCATGGTGATGGAAGAGAGTGGGGTATAGCCTGCAAATTGAATGGGATGATTACCCCACGCAAAGCGTATCTTCGGACATACTGCGCCAATCTTTGGCGAGCTTTCTAAACGATTGATGAGATGTCTGATGTCTGATGTCTGTTGTCTAATCGTATCATTGTTCAAAAAGAACAAGTATTTGCCTTGGGCGGCTTGGATGCCTAAGTTGTTGCCACCGGCGAAACCGAGATTTTTTTGACTTCTTATGACTTTGACCAGAGGATAACGCTGCGCTATGAGGGCTGCCTCGTCTGCCTTGGAAGCATTATCTACCACGATTACCTCTATCGACGCATCGTCTAAAGGTAATGTCTCAATTAACTCACAGGTGTCTTCCAACCCATTGAAATTAATCGTGATAATAGAAAGTTCAAAGTTACACTCTCGATGCACGCTTCTTCTCTAATTTTAGGCGTTTCTTTTCTTCTTGTATGGCAAGTTGTTTGTTTTCGTATGCAATCCATTCGTTTTCAATATAAGGTAGTACATAGACAATGGTTAAACCACCATAGAAAACGAGGCAATTCGGAAACTGCATGAGAACCTGGTTGCCATATCCTCCTAATTGTTGGGATACCATCGCACAACAGAAACCTGCTCCAATACCCCTTAGGGATGGACTCTTTAGTCTAAATAGAACAATCCAGCAAGCTCCGAAAATCATGATGGCTGTACAGATCAAAAAAGTTGTGATGCCGATAACACCTGTTCGAATCCAGATGTAGACATATTCTGAGTCTGCAGGAATGCTTGACATCAGTGTGTATTTGTTATTGGCAGGAACTGATCCGTATCCTTGAGCGATACCGATTCCCCATGGAGCATCTTTTAAATATTTTTTCATAACCTGTTGGTTGTAGTAACGAGCACCTGCAGACGCATCATTCTTATCAAATGCGGTACGCATTCGATGAATTTGGGCATTGCCATCACCAATCTTTGTAAACACAAGTATAAACACAAAGATAGCAAACGCAATGGAGAATGGTATGGCAATCCTTACTGATTTAGACAAAAATATATAGGTAATAAATCCCGCCATTAAACAGACAATAGCTGTACGGGTACCCGATGGGAACATGGCCCACGCACATGCAAGACCTGTGATCAGGAAGAAATATTTGTATTTCTTGATTTTGCTGGTAATACCAAAAATAATAAAAGCAACTGCTGTAGAAGCAATAGCGATACCAAAGTTGGCAGCGTCACTATATATAGAGAAATATCGAATTAAACTGCCTCCTTGAAGGATATGGGTTGAACGGCCACGTCCTTGAATCCAGGCATTTTCTGCATCTGTAAATCCAATATTCTTTTGTTTCCATACCCAAAATGATGCAAAAAGAGCAAGTCCCCCCCATAGTAGTAAATACTTAATGAGAATATCGGGTTTAGATATATAGATAGAAAAGACGAGAAATGCATACATGATTTGAAAAGCCATCAAACGTGCACCTGTGTACCAAGCCCCGATGTCCAGTCCAATATTGCAAGTGTCATTTAGTACTTGCAGTGTGCAGAATCCACACCAGACGAATAGGGCGTAGAGCATCATGTTGGCAGTTCGCTCGAAATGACTGTTCTTGACATCAATGATGGCTAAGGCCAACAATATGATTTCCAGCATCTCATCAGGAAGAGAGGTTGGAATAGGTAAATGAAGGTCTTTGAGTTGTAGGAAATAGTTAATAATAATTAATGTCCAGAATGTGAACATTCGGAAGTGAAATGCTGCAAGAACAAAAATAGCCAATAAAGGGGTAAGGCAGACAACAGCAAAAGCCGAGAAACCAGCTGTAATAAATTCGTAAATGGCCAGCAAAAACAGGAGAAAGAGTAGAGATACTCTTCCTCCGTTGTCTTTGGCGTATGTCCTAAACGCGTTAGCCATAGGTTATTATTTGCCGTGTTCGTTTTCTGTAGCTGTCAGACCTAGCTGGGATATGCGATAGACAAAGTTGTTGAACTTTGTATAAGGCGGCAACTGGCCAACAAACTCTTCTACAGCATAACGGCTGGCCTCAGTCAGATACATGAAGAGGGTATCTTTATGCTCCTCATCCAACATGGCCTGCACTTCTTTTAGCGCCTTTTGGTCAACATCCTTCCAGGTACGGTTGGCACGAGTAACCATCAAGTTGACGGTTCCCATGTTCATAAGGGCTGGAGAAATGGAGTTCTCATCCAGATTGGGATACTCAATGATGGCAATCTCGTCAGGCAGGATGTCTGGACAGATATCCTTAATGCCCTTAGCCATGATGAACTTGCTGTCTTCTGCCAAGAAGTCCTCGTCGTATGTCAGACGGCGTACTTGTAAACCGATAGAAATCCAATAGTTCTCCAACTCTTGAGCCAAATAGCTCTTGCCGTTGCCGGAGTCCGTAGAAATCAGATTCAATACATTTTGCTGACCTTCCTGGAAATGGGGGAGTAATGCCTTGCTAAGTTGCTTCATCGCCATATCGGCAATGGTCTTGTTGAAGCGGCGATAGCGAAGGTTGCTTTCCTTGGGATAACAGCCCATGACCGGTATCTTGGTGATGCGCTCAGAACGCATACGGTCACGTAATGTGCGGTCGAGCATTTCGATAATCAGGAACCATAAAGCGGTCAGCATAAAGGTCAGCATGAATGTTCCCAACAGTATCATGATACGGTTGGTGGGTTGGGCATTCAATGGAAACATTGGTGGGTTGAGCACACGAAGGCTGGCTGTTGACATCTGCAAGTTGCGCTGACGCAGTCGAGCAGAATTCAATGCTCCCAACATCTGCATGTAGTTTCCTTCAATGAAACTAATATGGCGGGCTTTACGATCCAATGTGGCACCGATAGGTGCATAGAATAGATACTGCCTATCCAAATTTTGCTTCATGATATCCGTAGCGGTCATTTCAGCTTTGGTCTTTTCAAGTAATAACAGTTGTTCCAACCAGCGGCCGAGCATATCATTTGCCCTGATACCTGTTTCTGTACTATAAGTAGAGGCTTCAATATCCTTAGTTAATTCTGTTACGCGGCCAGTGGCAGCCTGTAGATCTCGTTGGGCCTTGGCTAATTCTTCCTGAGATTCCGTGTCGTTTCCTCCCCCCTCACTACTCATCAGACGAAGGTTGGAGATGCGGGACTGGATGCGAGATATGTCTCTAACTTGACTAGTGAACTCCTGATTGGCGCGGATGACCTGAGCACGGTTACCTAATTGGCGTTCCAGATAATCTAACAAATGCTTAGCTCTCGTATAGTTCAATAACTGATCATTACGGAAATTTTGTTGCTGGGCTTCCAGTGATGCAACTTGTTTTGTCTGTTCACCATAGTTGATGATTTTCTTGGATACGTTATAGCGAATTAGGTCATCTTCTGCATTGGATAGAATGCGATAGAGACGTGCTACCTCTTTTTCAAAGAATTTAATAACATTGCTGGTTTCGCCGAAGCGAATCTGCTGGTATTGACGGGCGAATACCTCATTCAATATATCCAGTGTATTATAAGCAATACCGGCATCATTGGCAGAATAGCCAATGTCAATAATATCGCTTCTACTAAGTTGAAGTACTTTCAAACGGGAGGTAATGTTGTTGATACCGAAATAGGGATGATAATTGAGTAAACTAAACAAATAATTCTCCTGAGAAGGCTTCTCGTATGCTTTTAAGTTGGCGTATGTCTGTGATTCGCTGTTGTGATTGACTAATGCCTTCACATCAGCAGGAACAGTAGCACTTAACTGGCGGAAATGCTCTGCGGAGATGTAGTTGTTGTCCTTATTAGGATTGCCATACATGAGGCAACGAGCTAACAGGCGCAATGATACTTCGTGAATCGTATTATCCGTTGTGATAATCAACATTAAGTTGGTAATGTTGGTTTGCGAGTTTCCACCAGCTGCACCAGTGCCCCCCTCCAAGTTATAACCAGTAATCATACCTGTATAGATGGTTGTATTGGTGTCGTAGATTCGCTCCATGTGGCGGGTCATGAACCATGCAACGATAAGGGCTATCATTGGTAAAATAACAAGATACCAACGAATCTTATATAAAAATCGGACGAGATATCTGAATAAATCCATAATATGATGCGATTATAGGGTTACTTGTTCTTGTTTTTCTTTGCGGCTTTAGCAGCTTCCTTAGCAGCTTTTTCCTGAGCCTTCTTTTCTGCAGCTTCCATCTTGGCATATTTTTTTTCTTCGGCAGCAGCAGTTTTGCGGATCTTCTTGTCTAAGGCCTTATTCTCTTTTCGAATTTGCTTTTCTGTTTTACGATCACCACTGTCCAAAGTGATTTCGGTTGTAGTATTCGTCAAAATAGGTGTATGAGATAGAATCTCTAAAGTGACAATATCTGTCGTAATTTGAGTTTGCATGTTTTGATATGCATTTACTTCGCCTAACTCATTTTTTTTTGTCCATGCATAATCTTCAATACTCATGTTTCCCTGGTTGAATTCCTCCAAATTCAAGGCACCTGCTCCTTGATAAGCAGCAGCAGCTTCACCTGCAGTCTTCAAAGTGACTAAAGCGTTGGTGATTTTGATGAACAAGGTGGCAATTTTCTGTTTTAAATCATCATAGGCTTGGTCTTTTTTGTACATGGCCATGTCTACTTCCAAACGCTTACGCTTGACAGAACCAGCCAAATCTAAGATGTCCTCCAAGGGAACCGCTAAGTTGACACCAACGTTCCAATAGCTTTGCTCTCGGCCCTGATATTGCTTGAGAACAGTGCTATAGGACTCGGAGCCCTGCCCCCACATGTCGGTTTTACCATAGCTGTAGCTGGCATGGCCATGAACATACGAAAAAATATGGCGCTTCTGCTTGGCTACTTCAGCCTTGGCCAACTCCTGAGCTTTCTCCAAGGAAAGAATATTGGGGTTTTGCTTGGCATTCTCGAATAGCACTGCTAAAGGCGGCAAGTGGAAGTTGGAAAAGTTAATGGTGCTTTTTTCGCTGGAATCAAAGAAGCCGGCACTGATACCACTATTGTTGTATTGGGCATAAGATGCCGAACAGCAAACAATGGCAGTGGTGATAAGTAGATATCGTTTTAAATCTTTCATCATAATGATTGATTATATGTCATCTGTTATACGTTCTCTTTTTGTATGAAAGCGGTCAGTGTGCGGAAGATAATCTTCATGTCAAGCATGAAGCTATAAGTCTGGCCATAGGTGATATCCAGTTGCTTACGCTCTTCAGCAGACATGTTGCCTCCCTTGCCGCGCTCTTCGACCTGCCAAAGTCCGGTAAGTCCGGCAGGTGCCATAAAGCGGTCAATGCTGCTATCGGCTGTTAACTTCTCTGCTTCGTAGAGTGGGAGTGGGCGATTGCCGACGATAGACATATCGCCCTTGAGAATATTGAATAGCTGTGGCAATTCATCGATACTGTATTTGCGAATGAAACGTCCCACTTTGGTAATACGAGGATCGTTCTCTATCTTGACAAAAGCATTGTCAATGTCTTCCTGCTTTTGTTTGTTGAAGTCACTTTCTGCCATCACAAAATCGTCGCCAACCAGCATGACTTCTTCATCGCTAATCATCATCATCGACTCCATGCCCATATCAAGCATGTCTTGTTCAGCCTTTTCTCCTAAAGGAGCTGTAATGGTCTTATTGTCTTCCTCTTCTTTATGATTGTCATCGGAAGATGTCCCTGCATATTGATTGTGGTCCTTGCTCAACTCTTTCAATCGTTCTTCGGCATCAATATACATGCTGCGGAACTTTAAGAAGTCAAAAATAGTGTAATTGGTTCCTACGCGTTTTGACTTGAATAAAACTGGGCCGGGACTCTCTAACCGAATAGCAATTGCTGTAATAATGAAAATCGGTGAGAGGATGACAATGGCCAGTGCAGAGAAGACGATGTCAAACATACGCTTCCAAATGGGAATCTGGAATCGAAGAATCTTATGCTTAGGTGCTTCGTCGTCAAACAAGATGTTCTCACGATCGGAAATGAACTGAATCTTTTTGTTCAATTCTGTTACGGAGGCTGTATTGATGATGGTATCGTTGATGCCACATTTCATGTAGATATCACGTTCCTCATCTGACATCTTGTCTGTGATGAGGATGATATATACGTTGTGGCATTTCTTACGCAGATAGGTGATGGCTGTAATATCCTCGTTGCGCACATTGCGCTCAAAGAACACGATAAAGTGCTCATTGGCGACATGTGGCGTGCATATCTGGGCTGCATCCTTGTACGCATTGGTTACACGAACCAACTGGCCTGGGATGTATTTAAGCCGTTCTTGAGTCTTAGGACTATTTCCTAAGTAAACAACACCTATCATATATTATAAATAAGGTATATAGACAACTAAAATATTAGTTAGGCAGAATTTTCTTCACGCGAATCTTCAACTCCATTGGGTTGAATGGCTTGACGATATAGTCTTCAGCACCAATCTCCAATAAGCGGATACGCTCACTGGTAGAGTCTTCACTGGACAGCATGATTACAGGGATGTGGCGGAAAAGCTCGTTTTGCTTAATCCATTCGAGGAAATCGTCACCGCGCATACCTGGCATACGGATATCAGAAATGATAAGGTCGGGTGTGTTGCCGGCTTGGAGCCACTTGACGCCTTGCAAACCGTCAGGTAGCCATTGGACATCATATTCACTCATCAAGTAGATAGAGAGCACCTTGGCAATGGTCTCTTTGTCATCAAGTATTAGTATCTTCTTTTTCATAATATGAATAAACTTTTAGTCTGTATTATTACAGCTTCTATCGTGCAAAGGTAAAAAAATATTTTTAATTGTAGTCAAATAATGATAAAAAAATACTGAAAAAGTGCAAAAAAGTTGCTTTTTAAAAATATTTTAGGGAATTTTGTAGTGTAGAACGTATTATTCATAGTGAGAAATAAGTTTAGTTATGACAAACAGATATTTATTAGGTTTTGACGTTGGCAGTTCTTCTGTGAAGGCGTCGCTTGTTAATGCCGATAGCGGCAAGTGTGTGGCATCAGCTTTCTTTCCTGAGAAAGAAGCTCCAATCATGGCTGTAAAGGCCGGATGGGCAGAGCAGGATCCCCAGATGTGGTGGGATAATGCCAAGCTGAGTCTGCAAAAGATTATGGCAGATTCTGGGGCAACGGCGGAGGAAATCAAGGCAATTGGTATTTCTTACCAAATGCATGGCCTGGTATGTGTAGACAAGAATCTTCAAGCCTTGCGTCCTGCTATCATCTGGTGTGACTCGCGTGCTGTCCCTTATGGTGAAAAGGCTTTTCGTGAATTGGGCGCAGACCAGTGCCTAAGCCATCTGCTGAACTCGCCGGGTAACTTTACTGCGGCCAAGTTGGCTTGGGTAAAAGAGAATGAGCCGGAGACCTATGAGAAAATCTATAAGGTGATGTTGCCCGGAGATTATATCGCCATGCGTCTGTCTGGCACGGCTAATACTACAGTTAGCGGTCTGTCGGAAGGAATGTTCTGGGATTTCAAGAACAATCAGGTGGCTGATTTCCTGATGAAGTACTATGGTTTTGATTCTTCCCTGATTGCTGACATTGTGCCTACCTTCAGTGTTCAGAGCGAGGTGTCAGCAGAAGCTGCTGCAGAGTTGGGCCTGAAGGCAGGTACGCCGATTACATACAGGGGCGGTGACCAACCTAACAATGCTTTGTCGCTCAACGTGTTGAGCCCGGGAGAAATTGCCGCAACGGCAGGAACCAGTGGAGTGGTTTATGGCGTTTTGGGCGATGTCAACTATGACCCGAAGAGCCGTGTAAATACTTTTGCTCACGTCAACCATACGGCAGAGCAGACTCGTCTCGGAGTACTGTTGTGTATTAATGGTACTGGTATCCTGAATGCTTGGACGCATCGTAATATTACTCCGGAGATAGGCTATGCAGCGATGAACGATTTGGCAGCAAGTGTTCCTATCGGCAGTGAGGGAGTTACCGTTGTGCCGTTTGGCAATGGAGCAGAGCGTGTGCTGGAAAACCGGGAAATCGGTTGTTCTATTAATGGTCTGAACTTTAATAAGCATTCAAGAGCCCATTTGGTGCGTGCAGCCCAGGAAGGCATTGTGTTCTCATTCTGCTACGGTATGGAAATCATGCAGCAGATGGGCATGGACATCCAGAAGATTCATGCCGGAAAGGCCAATATGTTCCTCTCGCCATTGTTCCGCAACACGCTGGCAGGTGTGAGCGGAGCTACCATCGAGCTTTATGATACGGACGGGTCCGTAGGAGCAGCTAAAGGTGCAGGTATCGGCGCTGGTATCTATCAAGACAGTCGGGAGGCTTTTGCAACCCTGGACAAGCTTGAGGTGATTACGCCTGACGAGCAGAATCGTCCAGCCTATCAGGCCGCTTATGCTGCTTGGAAAGAGGTTTTAAAGAAGAACTTATAAAAAAAGGACGGACTTGGTGTCCGTCTTTTTTTATTCGTATACTTGGGCTTCGCGCTTGCCCTGTAGCACATCCAGTGCATTCAGGGCAAGCGCTTCCATTTCGTTCTCGCCGGGAAATATATGGACGGGAGCGAGGAATCCTATTCGGCGGCGTAACTCGGAAATGATGTAGTCTGAGTGGGCCATGCCGCCCGTAAGCAGAATGGCGTCAATATGGCCGCAGAGTACGGCAGACTCTGAAGCGATGGCCTTGGCCGTATGGTACAACATGGCGTCTACTATGAGCTTTGCGTGCCGGTCGCCCTTATTGATACGTTCCAGGATTTCTAACATGTTGTTCGTACCGAGGTGGGCAGTCAGCCCCGCCTGGCCTGCTATGCGCTTCAAGAGCTGTCTCTCACTGTATTTGCCGCTGAAACAAAGACGGATAAGGTCTGCCGCGGGCAGCGACCCTGCACGCTCGGGAGAGAAGGGCCCCTCGCCATCCAGTGCATTGTTGGCGTCTATGGCCCGTCCGTGGTCGTGCGCTGCTACGCTGATGCCCCCGCCGAGGTGGCAGATGACGAGATTGAGGTCTTCGTACTGCTTGCCTATGCTCTGGGCGTAGCGCCGGGCAATGGCGCGGTGATTCAGTGCGTGCCAGATGCAGATGCGCGGCATGAGTGGTGAGCCGCTGATGCGGGCCAGCGGCGACAGTTCGTCCACCACTCCCGGGTCTGCTATGAAGGCCCTGCACTTGTTGCCGTGCCGGCTGTTGACCATTGTGGCAATCTCGTAGGCTATCAGGCACCCCAGATTGCAGGCGTGGTTGTGCATCACGCAGCCATGTAGCGTGTCCTCCAGCATACGCCGGTTGATTTCGTACACTCCGCCGCTGATGGGCTTCACCAATCCACCTCTGCCGATAACGGCATCAAAATCAAGTGCTATATTGGAGTGTTTCAGTTCGTCGAGTACAAGTTGCTTTCGGAAGTCCTGCTGCTCAGTGATAGCGTCAAATCGGGCCAGTTCCTCGGCCGTGTGGGAAATGCTGTGTACTAAGACCGGGTTCTCGCGGTCATATACAGCCATCTTGGTAGATGTCGAGCCGGGGTTGATGACGAGAATCTTCATAGGCATGAAAGTGCAAAAAGAATACTGTTGAACTTAGCTTCCGCAGTGTCGCCGCGGGAGGGTACGACGACAGGACACCGGGTGCCCCACAGGATGCCTGCCGTGCGGGCTTGTGCAAACAGGGTCATGGCCTTGTAGAAGGCGTTCCCCGCTTCAATGTCAGGCATGACTAAAACGTCAGCGTCGCCTTGCAGGGGGGAGGCAATACCTTTGGCTTTCAATGCTTCTATGGAACAGGCCGACTTGACATCCAGAGGACCGTCTACGATGCACGGCCCGAACGCCCCCCGGGCAGCCTGCAGCTTAATATCCTGATAGCCGTCTACAAAGGGGAACTGCCGTCCGCCATGCTCCGCACAGTGGATGAGGGCAATGCGCGGCTCCTGAATACCCATGCGTCGGCAGATGTCCGCCGTATATTGCACCTGCTCCGTCCGCTGCCTTTGGGTAGGATAGGGGATGACGGCCACGTCGGTAAAGAAGAGCAGCTTGTGGTAGGTCGCCATTTCCGCTACGGCGATATGCGTCAGTACGCGCCCCTCGGGCAGCAGCCCCGACACCTTGTTCAGGACGGCACGCAGCAGGACGTCCGTGCCGATGAGCCCCTTCATCAACACATCGGCATCACCACGGCGTATCAAGGCGACAGCCTTTTCGGCAGCCCGCTCGGCCAGTTCGTCCTGAATGCGGATTACCTCAGCCAAGTGAGTTTCCTCGACCCGTTTGAGGGCTTCTTGCGTGGCCTCGTCTGTTGGGTTGACAACGACTATACGCAACGTCCTTTTTGCTTCGGCGACGAGCCGATACATGTCCTGGAATGTCTTAATGGTTTTCATAGCATTGGATTTTTATGCGGCAAAGATACAAAAAAAGATATACACAGCCAAATAAAACCAATAAAAAAACGGGGGAGGTGCTACGAATTATTTTTGGGATTACTGGGGAATTGTTTTTAGATTACTGGGAATTTGTTTTTTGATAACTGGGAATTTTATGTTTCCAACTTAGAAACATATGTACCCAACTTAGAAACACCTGTACCCAACTTGGAGACATATGTTCCCAACTTGGAAACATAACTTTCCTAACTGACTATTTTCTTTTTTGCAACGATTGCGATTTTATTGGATGGTAGTCAGATACCACTGAAAGAGTTTCTGTACGCCAACTTCTATCTCGACTTTGTGCGTCCAGCCAAGGCTGTGCAATTTGGAGACGTCAATGAGTTTGCGCATGGTGCCGTCGGGCTTGGATGCGTCGAACTCAATGGTTCCTTCAAATCCTACGGTTTGGGCTACTAATTGGGACAGTTCACGGATGGTCAGTTCCTTGCCCGTTCCTACATTGATATGACAGTTCCGGATTTCGCCCAACTGGGGTATGGCTCCGCCTCTGCCGGCTGAGTGGTTCCTGTCTACGGTTCCGTCGGTGCTGGCGCCATAGTGTACGCTGGAATACTTCTCAATGCCAATAATGTCAGAGAAGTTGACGTTCAACAGTACA
>Ga0256407_10006487_pt1 | contig 18028 bp, 14 predicted proteins | sample RumenRJG_04DNA_FD_193489 | JGI IMG/M metagenome (GOLD analysis project Ga0256407, IMG submission 193489) | Bovine rumen microbial communities from Lethbridge, Alberta, Canada - RJG_04 | ecosystem: Host-associated > Mammals > Digestive system > Stomach > Rumen | place: Canada: Alberta...
TCGTTTTCCATTTATTTAAAAACTTTTTAAGAATATTTTTAAATATATAATATTTAACACAATAAAATATAAATATAAATATAATTTATTAATCATATTTTAAAATTACTTATAAAATTTTTATAAATAATAATAAAAAAATAAAGAAAGAAATAAAATAAAATATTAAAGAGAATTTTCTAATAAAATAAAATAATAAAATATATCCTTTACTAACAAAATAAAAAATAAAATAAAAAATATATAAAAACGGGGTAAAAAAAATGAAAAAAGAAATATTTTTTTTACTTTTACTAAACGCATTACAAGCAACAGGTTTTTCCTTAGGAACACCACTTTTTCCATTAATAGCTCAAAAACTAGAAGTTTCTGAAACAAACATAGGTTTAATTTTTTCATCATTTTCAATAGCAAATATTTTAATAATACCATGTCTTCCAACATTACTTCATTATTCAGATAAAAAATTTTTATTTTGGTTTTCTCTTTTAATAGAAGTAAAAATAAAAATTTAAATTAAATATAAAATTTTAGGCTTTAGCATCTTTTGCATATGGAGCATTACAATTTATAAAAACTCAAAAAATGTTAATTTACTTATCTTTCACTTTGAGATTTATACAAGGAATTGGTGCTGGAATTTCTGGTGTTATTATTTATAGTTTAGCTGTTAATTATAGTAAAAAAAATGAAATTAATAAAAATGTTGGTTATATTGAAATTGGTTATGCTATTGGTTATGCTATTGGTCCTATTTTTGGTACTTTTATGAAATCATATTTTGGTTATCAATGTCCTTTTTATATTTTAGGTATTGTTAAGTTAATTGCTATTGCTTCTGTTTCTCAATTTAAAATTACTAATGTTGAAAGTGATGATACTAGTTTCTTTCTTATTTTATTTAATTGGAGAATTTTACTTACTTTCATTGCTGTTATCATTGGATTAAATTCTGTTATTTTTTATGAACCTGTATTAGGAAATCATTTATATGAAATATATAAAATATCAAATAGAGTTTATTCAATATTTTTAGATATTCAAGTAGTAGCAAATTTCCTTTCAGTTAACTTTAGTAATAAAATTATATCAAAATTAGGATGTAAATTATCAATATCATTAGGATTATTAATGACATTTATAGGAGTAAATTTATTAGGACCAATAAATTATCTTCCTAATTCAGTTTATTTTACAATATTTGGTTTAATTTTATTAGGTCCTTGTGAAGTTATAATTAGTTTATCTTCTGTTGAAGATTATATTAATACTATTGTTTATGATTTAAAATATAAAAGAGATGAAGCTAATGATATTGCATCAAGTGTTTATTCTCTTTCTACTAGTTTAGGTGATGCTGTTGGTCCTATTATTGGAGGATTTTTCACTGAGAGAAATGGATTTGTTGATGCTTGTAAATATGTTTCTTTACAAAATTTACTTTGGTTTGCTGTTTTTACTATTTTTTCTTTGAAAGAAATTAAATATCAATTAGATGAAAGAAAAATGAAGAAAAAAGATGATAAAGGTACTGAGTTAATTGAAATTAAAGATGATAATAATTTAGAGAATGAAGAAGAAGAAGAAGAAGGAAATGAAAATGAAGATTATGAAGAAGGAGATGAAAATGATGATGATGCAGAATTTAATGAAAATGAGGATGAAGACAAGGATGATGATAAAATTAAAGTAGATAAAAATGAAGATGAAGAAGATGAGAAAGTTATTAATGGAAATAATGAAAATGAAAATAATAATCTTAGTAATAAAGATAATATAAATAATGAAAATGATGAAAATAAAATGACAATGGATGAAACTAGAAGATGTTCTTTTGATGATGATAAAATTAATAATGCAGATAAAGATAATAACAATAATAATGATGAAAATGAAATTGTATTAGATGTTATTGAAAATGATACGAAATAAAAGATTAATTTTGTTTTTTAAAAGGTAATTATTAATTGGGTATTGATTATTTTTAAGTATGTTAAAAACAATTATGTATAATTATGGTATTTAATTATTTAAATGAAATTAAAAAAAAATGGAAAAAAAAATTTTATAACATATAAAGAAATATAATTATCAAATATACAAATATCAATCAAAAAAATTAATTATTAACCCATATAAAAATTTAAAAAAAATAACTAAAAATAAAACCTTTCAATAACCAAATCCACTAGCTTTAGAAGTTTTCTTAGATCTATATGAAGAATTATTCATACTAGAATCATTTCTAAAACTTCCTTTACTCAAAGTCATACTATTATTTTTCTTCCCAATATTTTTATTATTATTATTACTATACAACTTATATAAAGTAAAAGGACCTCCTACAGGATTTTTTTTAATTTCAGTATAAATTTGTTCATCAATAGCTTTTCTCAAAATATTTCTATTAGAAATAGCAGCATCATTTTCATTAGAATTACCTTCAATTTCTTCATAATAAACCAAATGTGGATTTTTAAATTTCCTTAAATTATAATTTGAATTTTCATTTTCATTTTCTTCCTCATCTCTATTAAAATAATAAAATTCTTTAAAAATAGTATTATAAGTAGATGAATTAACAATAGCAATATATCTTTCTTGTGTAGTTAATCCAATTCTATCTGGTTTATTACAATATTTATAATCATAATTATCACCTTGTCTAGGAATGAATGGTGAGTCAAATTTTTTTAAATAAACATCTTTCCAAGGATAATATTTAAACCATGAATGTTCCTTTACTTCAGCAGCACCTCTTGAACCTAATCTTAAATGAGGTTTCCTTTGTAATAATCTATTAATACAATCAACACTTTCAACACTCCATTCAGAAGGTTTATCTTCAATTTTAACTTGTGCTTGTCTTGCCATAATTTTCTCTTTAATTTCTTTTCTATTTTTCCCTAAATAAGGTCTTTTTCCATTCATAAATTCATAACCAATTATTCCTAAAGCAAAATAATCAGCTGCATATGAATGATTTTGACTACACATAACTTCAGGTGCCATATATCCTGGAGTTCCACTTGTTTCTGAAGAACTTACTATTTTATTATGAGTTACTTTTGCTACTCCAAAATCTGTTATTTTCACATAACCATTTGAGTCTAATACTAAATTTTCTGGTTTGATATCACGATGAACTACATTGTTTGTGTGACAATATTCTAACCCTAATATTATACATGCCATGAAAAATTCTATTTTTAAAAAATTTTTTTTTTTTGTTATATAAAATTTATTTTTTTACGTGTTTGGGCTTCTGTAAATTTTTTTTGTTTACATATGTGATAACGTAAATCACCTCCTGTTAATAAATCCATTATTATATATAAATTATCATTGTCTTGAAATGCATAATGCATATTTATAATAAAACTATTATTGTATTATATAATTTTACTATTTACGGATGATTTATTCTTGATAATAAATCTCTTTCATATTTTACACTTCTATCACTTCTCTTATCTAATATTTTGGATTTTGACATTTCTTTTAATGCATATTGAATTTTTTTTGATTTTTCAAATACTTTCCATACTTTCCCAAATCCACCTTTTCCTATTATTGATAAATATTCAAAGGAATTTTTGGATACTTTTTCACGTCGTTTAAAAAAATTTTTTTTATCTATACTATTTTCATTTGATGATTTTTGATTTTTTGCTCCCATTACAAATTAAATATAAATTAAATGTTATTTATTTTTTTAATTTATGGATTACATAAATTTAACTTTAATAATTACACATTATTTTTAATAATATTTATAATAATATTATATGAAAAAAATAGATATGTAAAGATAAATATCATCTTATATTCATAAATATAAATATAAATTCAAAAATTCATAAAAAAAAATTTCATAAAATATAATAAAAATTCATTAAAAAAATAAATTATATTATTATTTTATAAAAAATTATATGATCAACATTTTAATATGATTATAATAATATATATTATAATATTAACAGTTATATTAATGAATACTCCGATTCAAATTCATTATCCTAAAATCATAATTCCACAAGTGCAAAATAGAAATATAATTTCAAATTATATTCCACAAATAACAAATCCGAACTCAGCCTTCATTCCATATAATAATTTTCATCAAAGATTATTATTTCCAGATATTTTTTATCTAAATAACATTTTTTATCAAAATTGTTTCTTTAATCAAATTTTAAATAAAGAAAATAAAAAAGAAGAAGTAGAAAATAATAATAACCTTCTTCTAGGAAAAAAAAAGAAAAGAATTGAGAAATTATGTACAAATTGTCCTCATGTTTATTCAAGACATTATGCAAAGGGAATGTGTTCAAATTGTTATCATTCAAAAGGAAGAATAAAAAAACCTTGGAATTGTCCTCATATAAATAAATCACATTATGCTTTGGGACTTTGTCAAAATTGCTATCAAATTGCTTATATTAAGAAACAAAGTGATATTCATTCTAAAAAATTTTTCTCTTTTAATTTAGGAGAAGAGGAAAAAAATATTAAAGAAAAAAATGATGTAAATAATAAATGAATCATTTAATTTTATATATGTTTTAAATTCTTTCATTCCAATTTTATTATGTTGTTTATATTTATTATATATTGGTTTTTGTATAATAGATTTTAAAACTTAAAAGGATTTTTAATTAATAAAGCTTTTTTTTTTTTTGATTTTTTTTATAAATTTAATACTGAATTTGAATATATTATTTAATAAAAAATAATAATTTAAATAAAATAGAAAATTATAATTGTATTTTTATATTTTAAAAATATATAAAAATAAAATTTAACTATTTAATTAATTCAAATATCACTATAACCACTATTTTCATTAGTAAACTTCATTTTAATCCAATTAATCCCATTACTAAAAAGTCCAAAGCAAAAGCTAAATCCATCCATAACATAATAAGGAAAAACTCTCCAAAATTGAATATTAGGAATAGCTTCTTTCCCACTTAAATTATTTTGATTAACATTATACATAAATCCAATAAGAATATAAATAGTAAAAAAAATAATAATCCAAAATAAAGTAACAGTACTTTTAAACCCAGGATAAACACCTCCAGGGCATCCAGCAGGAGTATTAATTTTAAATTCCATTAAACATTTAGTAGTCCCTTGTGTTTGACCAGGTAAATCAATTTCAAAATTACTTTGTTCTTTAGAACATAATAATTTAAATCTTGTTTTTCTTGGTAAATTATTTTGAGAAATATCTTCTGAATTTGTACATAAATCACCATCACCATATTCAACATAAATTCCTAAATATGGTTTTGTATTATCTATTAAATATACATTTCTTGATTCAATTTTACCTAAAATTTCACATGTGTCTGTTAATTCTGAAAGTACGTTTAAAACTTCTGTTACTGCTACATTTTGATCTTTGCATTTTTTATTGTGGGATTCACCAAAGTTAAAATAGTATGTCATTGAAAAAAAACCTGTGTCACCACCATCCATTACTGACCATGGGTTGTCAGGATTACGATGAAGTTTTGAAAAGTCATATTTTATACCTGTTGTTGAGTCTGTCCAGGTTAAAGATGGGTTTGATGTTAGGATTATTGGAATTAAGGATATTAAAATTTGAAGTTTTTTCTTTTTTTTTTTTTTGAATTTTAGTTTGGGTTTTTTATTTTTAAAAATAATTAATGTAAAAAACAAATTTTTTTTTAAAAATAATGGAGTTGAATATTGATATTAAGGGGAATAGTAAAAATGTAAATTTAAAAAGTGGGGAAACTACAAGTAGAACTAATACTTCTTCAATGTAAATAATTTAATAATATTTTTATTTTTTAGAAATTTAAAACATATAAGAACATTTTCTTCAGATTCAATGCCAAAAGTAGGTAAAAATCATATGAATCCATTATATACAAGTCCAAAGGAATTAAATGCATTTAAATCAAGAAATAGATTTTCTGCATTATTACCAACAACATATAAAGATTTTTTTTTAAAAGCAAATATAAATTTAAATAATATAAATACAAATTTCAAACCATCAAATAGAATTTCTTTTTCAGAAAGAAATAGAATAAGAAATGTACCTTTAACAAAATCAAAGTTAGATTCTAATTATTCTGAAAATTACTTAAATCAATATAATTCAGAATCAAATTATTTTAAAAGAGAATCATCACCAATAAATGATTATTATAAATTAATGGAAAGAGATGAAGAAATTTTAAATAAAAATGATTTATCTAAAAAAAAGAAAAAAAAAGCTAAAAATAAAATAAAATATAAATTAAAAGATTTAATGATAATGAATCCATATCATTATGTTCCAAAAAGAGTAGTTTTTTCAAAAATATTAGTAAATAATTTAATAAATTCAAGATTTAATAAAACAAAAGAAATAAGTTTAGGAAAAGAAAGAAGTAAATCAGAATCAACATTTTTAAAAACAAGTTATAATAAAGGTAAAAAAAGAAAAGTAATTGAATCACAAACTCTTTCATTTAATGATAAACATTTTTCAAGTGATGAATTAATTTGGAGATTAATAGGTAGAATTATGATGACTAAAGGATTTTCTTCTTTTAAACAAGCAGTAAGATATGAAGCAATAACTAAAGTTTGGAAAGTTCATTCCTTAATTATTGAAAGATTATTAGTTAATTATAATAATTTTAAATGGTTTTTTGAAAAAGGAAAAACTATGAATGAAAAAGTTTTATTAGAATTTTTATCTTTATTAAAGTTAAATAATAATAAAGGATATGAGGATTTTTGTAAAAAGATTATTTTAATTTTTGATGAAGAAGGTCAAGGTGATATTAAAACAAAGGAATTTTTTTTTTTATTGAATATTAGTAGTCAAATAAGTTTAAATTATGAAAAAATGAATTTTTTAGTTAATTTATTTGAAGATTATAATCGAATTAATAAAAAAAAATCAGTTAATATTGAAGAAATACCAAATAATTTTAGAGTAATATTAAATCATGAAAGTTATAGAAAAGATTTAAAAAGATTATTTGAAAATTTAAAAAATGAATTTTTCAAAGGAAAAAAATTTAATAGTAATCCAGAATTAAATTATGTAGAAAAAGATAGAGTTTTAAAATTTTTATTAGAAAATGAAAGTGTTAAAATAATTTTAAAAAAATTTTATAGAGATTATTCAAAAGCACATATATTATATAATGATGAAATAATGAATGAATTTTATGCAACAATGAGAAATTCAAAAAGAATGTTAAATATTCATGATATGGTAGAACTTTGTAATGCAGAATATTTAAGATTAGAAAAAAATTTAATGGCAATTGAAAATAAAATGAATATTGAAAATCAAATAAATGAATTTGAAAATTATTTAAAAGAAGAAAAGGAATATTCTAAATATCATTAAAAATTAAATTATTTTTTATAAATAAAATTTAATTTAATATAATAATATAATATATTAAAATGTAAATTTTTCACTATTAAGTTTAACTGGACTTTCTTCATATTGAAGTTCGATTTCATTATGCTTTATTTTATCATTATTTGAATATTGTTGTATTTCTAATTTATTATCATTAATACTAACTGGAAGTTTATCATATTTCAATTTTGAAATATAAATAAAATTAGGTAACTTTGATAAACTTGCTTCTTTAATTTTTTTTCCAAAATTTTTCCAAATTATTAAAATTAAAATTATAAATATATAAAGAATAATCATAAATTGACCAAATTTAATATATTTATGAGTATCAATACAATTTTTTACTATTGTTTCATTTACAATAATAATATCATCTTTATTTATATAATTTTCATCAATTTTTGTTATATTTCCAATATTAAAGTTTGAAATAATATCATTATCATTTTCAGTAAGAATCAAATTTATGTCATTACTTGTAATTTCACTTATAATTTCATGATTTGGTATAATACAAAAGTCATCTTCTTCAAAATTATAATACCTTTTTTGATTACTATAGCATTTAGATATAACTGTCCAAGTTTGTGACTTTAAACATAATGGACAACCAGCTTTACTATTCATTTCAAAATAATAGGTACAATTAGAATAATTAGTAATTTTAGGTAAATCTATATAATATCTATTATTTTTACATCTTAAAAATATAATTGATGAATAATTTATATCATTAAAACATTTATCACCATTTGAATATTTTATAATTAACCCAATATCACTTTGACTATTAACAATTTTAATATATTCAATAATTGAACCTAAACTATATATTTGATTATTTACTTGTGATTTTATATATATATATCCTTTAAATTTATCATTATTTAATGTCCAACCCAAATGATTATATATGTAAAATAAATGATCTGGATTTATTTTTTTATTTATTAATGGACCATAAAAATTCCCATTTATCCATTCTGGATGTGTATTTCTTATTGATATTGCATTTTCTTTTAATTGATATAAATCAAAATGATAATTCAACGGTAAATAAACAAAATTAGAAACAAAATGACAAAATGTTTTTTTTGTATTTGGTTTAGTTAATTTTGGACATTCTATGCATTTATCTTCTTTAATAGAATAAAACTGATTTTCAGAAGTACATTTTTTATAAAAATTATCATTAATATTATCACATGAATAACCAACACCATTTAAAGTATTTGTAATTTTTATATATTTAATAGTTAACTCAGGAATTAATTTTATTTTAATAAAATGTTGTCCATATAATAAAATTAATTTATCATTTTTTATTAATACTTTTTTTTGATTATCAATTAATAAATTAATATTAATATTTTCCAAATAATTAATTTCAAATTCACCTTTATCATTAATAATAAAAACAGAAAGTAAAATTTCATCATTTTCAAAAGGAGGATAAAAATAAGTTATATTATTAATAATAGAATCTTCATTACATCTTAAACAACTTTTACTATTTTGATCATAATAAAATCCTTCATCACATTGAACACAAGTCCAATCATTTAAATTTATATATTCTTTATATAAACCAAGTGGACATTTATCACAAATTGGACTTTTTTCATTTATTTTTTTTAATCTATAATCATCATCATAACAATTTTTATTTAATTTCATATAATTAATTTTATTTTTATTATTTGTACATATTGGTGAAAGATATGTTATATAATCTTTTAATTCACATTTCTGATTTACAATTATACATGAATTAATTCCTATTGAATTTTTTTCAATTGTTGTTTTTTTTTCAGGACATTTTGAACATTGTTTAATAGAATCATCAAAATATTCTCCTTCTTTACAAAAAATACAATTTGAAGAATTTGAACTTGAATAACTATTAATACATGGAATACATTTATTTGATGAAATTCCACCTTTAATTATAATTGAATTTATTAACATATCTATTTTTGAATTTATATTTTTACTAAATTTAATATATATTGTATTTTCACCATAATCTAATGGATATGATTCAATTTGTATTAATTTATCAATTTTATCATCTTTTGTTATTATTTTTTTAAATACTAAATCATAATTTATATATATTTCTAAAAATGCATTTTCTGAAATTTCTTCCATTATAAAATGAAATTTTATTTTTATATATCCTTCATTTTGTAATTTAGCTAAAAAAATTAATCTTGATGTTATTGTATCATTAATATCTAAATTATCATTTTTGTCTATAATATTTCCTGATATTAAATAATATCCATTTTGATATACATTCCATTTTGAACATTTTAAATTATTATTTGTTTCACAAGTATTATTTAAAATATTTTCTGATGTTAAAAAATTATTAAATTCATAATATTCACCATTATATCTTATTAAATTATTTCCTGTTGAAAAAGTATTTATTGGACAAATTGAACATTGTAAAGTATTAGTTTTATTATTAATATCAAGTATACTTCCTTGTGGACAAAATTTACATTTTTCATTAAAATGTTTTACTGGAATATTATTATTTATAATAAAAACTAAATTTTGAAATATATTATTTACATTCTTGCCTATTCTCCTTTGTACAAGGAAATATAATATTTTCCCCTAAAACTTTTGAATAGTAAAAAATTAAAATTAAAAATAACAAAAGTTTATTCATTATAAAATAAAAATAAACTTTTATTTAATATAATGTAAAAAATAATATATTTTAACTAAAAAAATGAATTATTTTTATTTATTTATATGGATACAAAAGATCAAGATAAACTAAAAGATGAAATAATTGCAGAAATAAAAGAAAAAAATGAAGTAACAACATTAGACTTATCAAAAAAACATAAAATGGATCATCAATCAATAGTAGGAATAATAAAAGGATTAGAAATAAAAGAAATAGTGGAATCAGAAAAAATGGAAACAAAACAAATAATATTAACAGAAGATGGAAAAAATTGTTTGGAAAAAGGTTCTCCAGATATTCAAATTTTAAAAGAATTAAAAGCAAATGGTCCTCAAACAAAAAAAGCTTTAATTGAAAAAATAGGTGAAAAATGTTTTAATCAAGGATTTAAAATGTGTATGAAATCAAAATCAATTACTCATGATAAAGCATCTGACACTTTAACATTAAAAATTGAAGAAATACCAACTGAAGATAAAATACAAAATTTAGTTAAAAAAGTAAATGATGATAATGATCCTTCTAAATATGATGCAAATACTACAAAAGAATTAATAAAAAATTTAAAATTTGCACAAATTGAAACAAATAAATTTTTCAAAGTTAAAAAAGGGAAAAATTTCGATTTAGGAAATGTAAAATTTGAAACAGATCTAACAACAGAATTATTATCAAATGATAAATGGGAAAAAGCAAAATTTGGAAAATACAATTATAACACAAAAGGAAAAGAAATTCAAAATGGTGCATTACATAGATTATTATCAGTACGTAATCAAATAAGAGAAATATTCTTAGAACAAGGATTTGAAGAAATGCCAACAAATAATTTTGTAGAAAGTTCATTTTGGAATTTTGATTCTTTATTTCAACCACAACAACATCCATCACGTGATGCACATGATACATTTTTTTTAAAATATCCAAAAAGTGCAAATACAGAAAAAAAATTCCCAGATTACTTTTTAAGAGTTAAAGAAATGCATGAAAAAGGAGGTTTTGGTTCAATTGGTTGGCAATATAATTGGAGTAGTGAAGAAGCTGAAAAAAATATATTAAGAACACATACTACTGCAGTTAGTTCTCGTGTTTTATATAAATTAGCTGAAGAATATAAAAAAACTGGTAAATTTATTCCTAAAAAATATTTTAGTATTGATCGTGTTTTTAGAAATGAAACTTTAGATAATAGCCATCTTGCAGAATTCCATCAAATTGAAGGTTTTATTGCTGATTATGAATTAGGTTTAGGACATTTATTAGGAACTATTGAAGATTATTTTAAAAGATTAGGTATTGATAAATTAAGATTTAAACCTGCTTATAATCCTTATACGGAACCTTCAGTTGAAATTTTTGCTTTTCATCCAGTTAGTAAAAAATGGGTTGAAATTGGTAATTCTGGTATTTTTAGACCTGAAATGCTTATGCCTATGGGATTACCTAGTAATGTTAATGTTATTGCTTGGGGATTCTCTCTTGAAAGACCTGCTATGATTCATTATCATCTTGAGAATATTAGAGAATTGTTTGGACATGAAGTTAATCTTAAACATACTCAAGATGCTTCTATATATTATTTTAAAGAATAGATTTTTACTTTTATATCAGTTGGTTTTTTAAAAATCAATTATTACTTATTCTTTACTAAGTTTTAATTGATAATAAGTACTAAATTATTGAAAAAAAATCTTCTATTATTAAAAATATTATTTTTATTTTTTTATGTTTTTTTTAGATATTTTTTTAAGTATTTATGTGATATTCTATGTATTGTACTATTTTATTATTGTGATTCTAATAAAGCTATAGCTTCATTAATTCTTGAAGTGAGATTTTCATAATTTACAGTAATCTCATATATTTCTTTTATATCTTGGATACCTAAAATCATCCCCGTTATTCTTCCTATAATATCAATAGTAAAGTTCTTTTCATGAGCAAGAGGATGTTGTTCAATTTTCTTAAATAAAAATTCTCCAAGGTATTCTTTTTTATTTTCAATATTCTCAATAGATTCTAAATATTTTAAATCAGGTTGTTCTTCTTTATTATTAGTAGTAGTATTATTATTTACATTTTCATTAACATTAACATTATTTTGTTGTTTCTTATTTTGTTGTTTTTTATTATTAATATGTCTAGCATGCCTTTGATAAGTTACATTATTATAAGGTATCATAGGAGGCATTGTATTATTAAAAGGATTTCCCATTATTAAAGGGAATCTACTCATTGGATTTGATTGTAATTTATTTAAAAATTGTTTTCTTTCATATTTTGGCATAAATAATGATATAATTATTGGTCTTTTTGAATCTTCATATCCTGGAAGACATTTTTCATTTAAATTTTCTATTGCTTTTGCTGCACTTTCTGGATTTGTATAACATACATAACCAAAACCTCTTGATTGTTCTATTTCTTTATATTCATCTTTTACTTTTGTCACTAATAAAAATTTAGATATTTTTACTGATTTTATTTCACCATATTTTTCAAAAATTTCTTTTAATTTTTCATCTGTTAAATCATATGGTAAATTTTTAATATATAAATTACAATTTTTAAATTCTTGATTTAATTTATTATTTATATCACCAATTTTAGTAGTTAAAAATCTTTTTCTTTCTGATTTTTTTTGAAGTAAATCAACATATAATCCAGTATCACTTCCTTCAATTTTTTTATCATTCATTTCTTCTTTTGCTTTTAAAGCATTTTCAGTAGTAATAAAAACAATAATAGCAAATCTTCTTCCATTATTATCAGAAAATATTTTTGACCAAGTAATTTCACCAAATTTCTTAAATAAATTTTTAAGATCATTTTCATCTTTAATACTATCAGGAATATTTTTAATATAAATAGAATTATTACCTAAATTAGATTGTAATCTTTCATTTTTTTTTTGAAAATGTTCAACTTCTAAAACACAACCCCAAACATTTTTTTTATTTAAATCCTTAATAGCATTTTCAGCAGAATCAATAGAATAATAATTAATATAACCATAACCTAATAAATTTCCATCTTCATCTTCGCATACTTTAATAGAAATAATTTCACCATATTTATTAAATAATTCAAAAACTTCTCTTGGTTTTATTTCTGGCGGGATTCCCTTAATAAAAATATTAGCAGTATTATTGTATCTTATTGAATTATCTTTTTCATGCCACATTATATTTAAAGCTTTTCCTTTTAATCTTTTCATATTTAATGAATTTCTTGCTTCATTTGCTTTATCATGATCTTTAAATATTATTGTTGCTTTTGGCTTTCTTGCATTGAATGGATCATATATTTTTGCATTTCTATCTATTTGAATCATTAAAATGTTATCTTTGAAATCGGAAAAAAATTCTTCAAGTTCTGTGTCTAATATGTTGTCTGGAAGTTCACTTATAAATAATATTGATTTTCCAAGTTGGTTTTGATTAGTTATGGGGTTCATTTTTTATTCTTTTTTTTCCAGATATAAAATGATATTTTTTTTAATTAATTCTTTTTTTAATTTATTTTTTTTTCTATATTATCTGAAAAATTTATTTTAATCTTATTTGAAATCATTATAATATTTTTAATTTAAATTAATATTTTAAATTATTTTAAAAATAATATGAAAAGGAATGACCCTTTTATAAATCCTAGTTTTCGTCCAGTAAGTGCAGTAAATAAATTATCAAAAATAAAAAAGTAAAAATACAATAAATTAATATTATAGAAATATAATACCAAATTATTTACCAAATAATTTACTATATCAAACAAATAATAAAAGAGAACGTTCTTTTGAAACAACAAGTTTAAATTCTAGAATAAAAAGTGCAATGCCAATGAATATAGATAGAGAAAGACTACTTGAAGAAAATCTTAATCTTAAAAATCAATTAAGTAAAATGCAAACAGAATATAATAATAGAAAGAAAGAAATTAGTAATTTAGAAAACGAAGCTATTCAAAAAGATAAAATATTAGAAACTATAATGAATGATTCTTCAATTCCATATTCTAAAATAAGTGAAATGCAATTTATGCTTAATTTAAAAAAACAATATAAAGATTTAAAAAAAGAAAATGAAAGAACTATAAAAGATTTAGAAACAATTAAAAAAGATATGAAAAATATAAAAATAGTAGAATTAGTTTCAGAAAATCAAAGTTTATCGAATCAAATAGAAAACTTAAAAAATTTATATCAAAATTCAATTTCTAAAAACCAAAATTTACAAGAAAATGTTCAAGATGTAAATACAATGAAAGATGCTTTATCAAAACAAGATTTTATGATAATAAATTTTCAAGAAAATAATCAAAAAATGATGGAAGCAATTAAAGATTTAAATTTTGAAATTGAAAAATTAAGAAGACAAAAAGATAATAAAGTTGATATGATAAATAAACTAAAACAAAAATTAAAATATCAACATCAAATAAATGAAAGATTAATAATGAAAAGGGATAATATTCAAATAACAGATGAATATTTATCAACTAAAAATAAATTCGAAATAAAACTACAAAAAATAAGAAAAGATTTAGCATTTTATAAAGATTCAAATTCAAAAAATGAAAAAATATTAAAAGAATTAAAACAATTTCAAAAAGAAAAAGAAGATATTTTATCAAATACTTTTCAACAAAATTCAAGAATGATAATATCATCAAATCCATATCCTGATATTCAACCATATCCTCAAAAGGAAAATAATGCTAAATTACTTTTATTACAAAGTAGATTTCAAGAGGAAAAAACAGAAAGAGAAAAATTAGAAAAAGAAGTTATAGAATTAAAACAAAAAATTTCTACTGCTCAAAGACCTGAAACTCAAGTAATATTACAAAATTCTCCTTCTTCAAATATAATAACTAGAAATATTACTGTTAAAAATTATGAATATATGTCTAATAATAAATTAAATGAGTTTATTTATGTTTTATTAAAAAATTTAGAAGCTAATAAAATTGATATGTCAATTATAGAATCAAGAATTTTAAATAAGGAAAATTTAGATTTAATTAAAGATAAAAGTAATTATAAGAAATTTATTTCAACAATATCAAATGGATTAATTGATATATTAAAAGTAAGACAAGAAAAAGATCAAATTGATATTCATTCCTGTATTAAAACTTTATTATATAATAATTATATATCAAAAAATTCATCAAATCCAGATGATTTTAAAGCAAAATTTTTAAATTTATTTACTAATATAAGTTTCTATTCACTTGAACAAAAACAAGAATTAAATAAAGTAATAGCAGTAAAAATGTATCCAATAAAAGAAAAATTTATTGAATATTTAAAAATATTTGATGAAGATAATAAAGGTTATATTTCATTTACTTCTTTAAAAATAATAATGGAAGAATTACAATTAAAATTAAAAAATGATACTTTAGAATATTTAATTTATGTAATGAAAGTAATTCAAGAAGAAGGAATATATTTAAATGATTTAAAATATTCAAACTTAACAAAAATATTAGATGAAATTCCAGTAGATCCAAATGAAAATATTGATGATAATGAAGGAAATGAAAAAGAAGATGAAGATGCAATTGAAATAACAAATGAAGAATATTTAAATAAAGTAAAAGATATTATTGCAAGAATATGTAGAGTATTATTATTAAAGAAAAAAACTCCTGATGAAATTTTTTTAAAATCTCTTTCTCAAAGTGTAACTGAATATAAAGCAATTAGATTAGTAAATTTAGTTGATATATTAAAAAATGAATTTAAAATTGATTTAAGTAATGTTGAAATATTCTGTCTTTTTACAAAAGTAAAACCTGGAAATTCAAAAGATGTTGATGATGATATGGAAGAAATAATTGATTATTCAAAATTAAAAAAAGAAATTGAAGATTATATGAAAAATCCTCCCAAAAAAGAAGTTATTAAATCAACTCAAATTTCAAATAAACAATTAAATTATTCTGATAAATTCGAAAGAGCAAAAGAAAAAGTAAAAGATAATAAAGATGAGTTTAAAAATATTTTATTAGAATTTATGAAAAAACATAAATTTACTTTTGAAAGATTTATCTTTCCTGTTCATTGTATGATGAAATTATCAACTAATGGAAAAGTTTTTAATAGATTTCTTGATTTAGAATTATTTAAACATTTCTTATATCAAAATGGTATTTTAATACATGCAAATGATGTAAATGCATTTTTATCACATGATAAATTATTATTAACTGGAGATAAAGTTAATATTGATTATTTGAAATTTTTATTAGCTGGAAGAAAAGGTATTAGAGATAATATTATTAATGAATTTATGTCTTATAAACCTATTTTACAAGATAGTGATAAGAAAAATAATAATAATCAAATAAAAATTGAAAATGAATTAGAAAAAGATTTTTATGGGGAAGATGAAGAATTTGATGATGCTATGAAAAATAAATTTAATTAATATGTTTTTATTTATTCTTTTAATTTTTTTAAATAATTTTTCATATTATTTTTATTTTTTTTTAAATAATTTGTAATATTTATTCTTTATTAACTCATTTTTTAGTATTATTACTTATATTAATTTGATATTTTTAATTACTTTATTTTCAAATATTTCCTATAATGATATTGCTAGTCTTTGTAAAGCTAATTTTATTAGAAATTTAATGAAAATAATTGATTTATTATTTTTAATTTTTATTAAATAAAATGGATATTAAATAAAATCAAATTCTATTTCATTAATATTTTCATATCCACACTTACCAAAATTAAACAAATAAATATAAATAATCAAAATGGAAAAACAAAATTTATTTCAAGTTATAATTTATCAGAGATTAATGCTCCATTAATTAATATTGAAACTCATAAATTACAAATTCCATAAGTACAAAGTGATTTATATGATAGTGATAAATATACATTTATCCTTAAATAAAACAAATGATATTTTATTAAATATTTCAAATAAAAAAGATTCAATTAATAATAATAATTCATATTTAATAAAAGAAAATTTTATTCTTGGTGAAATATTAAATGAAAAATGTTTTCTAAAATTAAAAAGGAAATTAATAAAAGAACAATTAATTAATCAACATAATAAAAAAATTAATGTAAGTTATTTAAGAAAAAATAGATAAAATTGAAAAAGGTAAATCTATAAAAATTAATGTTAATAATAATAGTTTAATAGAATATTTATCTAATAAAAAATCAATATCTGAAACTTTGATTAAAAATTTAGTAAATTATATTGAAGATAAATTAAAAAAAATAAATAAGATTTTTCAAAAATTTATTGGACAAGAAAAAGAAAAAATATTCTTTGAAAAGAAAATAAAATTAGATAAAAGAAAAGAAGAAGAAGGTAAAAAAGATTTATATTCAAAGAAATTATCAATAGATAAGGAAACAACAAATATAAATAAGTTTCCTTTCAAGTTATTAAAAGCACATTTTTTAGGGATTTTTAATCAATATAAAAAAAATATTGGTTAAATAATAACAATATCCAAGATATTTTAGGAAAAAAAAATTTTTTAGCAAAAATGATTGTAATGCATTAAGTTATCATAGTTTTATTTAAATTACATCTAATAAAAAAAGTTCATCAATTGATATTTTAAAATCAAAAGAAAATATTAATGTGAATAAATAATAATATAATAAATTATTTAAAAAATAAATAAATAATATATAATATAGATATTTTAATAAAAAATTTTTAAACATTAATAATTAGTTTATGGATGATAATATTATTATTTTTTAAATAAAATAATAAATATTAAATATGCCATTTATGATAATATAATAATATATTGTAATTATTTAAACCTCATTTTACTAATAATATATATAAAGTTAATTTTTAAAAATTAATTATAAATATTCAAATGCTTTTTTACTAGTCCTACAATTT
>Ga0256407_10006489_pt1 | contig 18025 bp, 2 predicted proteins | sample RumenRJG_04DNA_FD_193489 | JGI IMG/M metagenome (GOLD analysis project Ga0256407, IMG submission 193489) | Bovine rumen microbial communities from Lethbridge, Alberta, Canada - RJG_04 | ecosystem: Host-associated > Mammals > Digestive system > Stomach > Rumen | place: Canada: Alberta | collected...
TGAAACTAAAAAAATGAAAGATAAAAATGAAGTCAATGAAAATAAAGAAATGAAAGATAAAAATGAAGATAATGAAACTGAAAAAATGAAAGATAAAAATGAAGTTAATGAAAATAAAGAAATGAAAGATGAAAATAAAGAAATAATTAATGAAAAAAAAAAATAATAAAAAATACATAAGCAAAATAAATTATTTTTTTTCATAAAAAGATTAGATAATAATTTTTATGTTTCAATTTTAAAAATTTATTTAAAAAAAAAGAAAATCTTTTTTTTATTCTTCATCTTTAATAAATAATTTTTATATCCATTTCTAGTTTTTCATTTTTTAATTTAAATAAATATATTATTGTAAAATATATTTATTATAAATTAAAATTTAAATTAATATGAACCCTTTATATTATATATATGAAGAAAAATTAAAAACATTTTTGAATAATATAATAAAAGAAGATGAATATATAGAAATATTTAGAAAAGAATTATTTTCTATAAAAAATTTTTCCTCAGAACAACTTTATAATAAATTGGATAATTCTCAAAAATCATTTATTAATCTCCCAGATTTATTATCATTCCTTTCCTCAAACAATATTGAATATAATGAATTACTATTGAGAAGATTAATTAGAACTTATGATAAAAGTAATAAATTTTTAATAATATATGATGATTTTATAAATATAATTAAACCAAGATATCAATATGAATTTATCCAAAAAGAAACTTTAAGAAATGAAGAAGAAATTTTAATTGATATTATATTAAATGAATGTAATTTAATTGAGAAAATAGGAGAAGAATGTTTAAATATTAGAAATTGTAAAGATTTTACAACATTTGAAGCTTTTATATTAATTTCCAAAGGAGAAAAATTCATTAATTTAAATAATTTAAAAATATTTTTAGATAAATATAATATTGATGATAGTAAATTAGAATGGATTATATATAGACTTGATTTGGATAATGATAAACAAATTAGTTATGAAGAATTTCAAGATATGTTTTTCCCTTTTCAAAACCATTTAAAAGTTGAGGAACTTGATGAAAATAATATTTTTCAAAAAGAAATTAATAATAGTATAAAAGAAATTGATGATCCAAATAATCATGTTAAAACATTATCTATTGATATAGATAATTTAGAAAATGATTATGAAGATGATAATGAAAAAAATATTTTTGATAATAATTTTAATCAAAAAAAGATTGATTTATCTGATAAAAAAAAAGAAAATATTTTATCCATTAATATAACAAATAAAATTAATGAAAAAATTAATTATTTGTATAATTTTCATGCTCCAAATAATAAAAATTCAAATATTAGAAATTCAATTATTAAAAATGAAAATAACAATGATTTTAAAGATAATAATTATGAAAATTTTGATTATAACTCTCTAGATAATAAAAATAAAATAGATTATTATCAAAGGAAAAGTTTAGTAAATCAAATTCATGATTCTCAAGATAATATTTTAAATGAATTAAAAATAAATATAGAAAATCAAAATGAAAATAAAACATATGATTTTGGAAATAACTATTTTGAAAATAATATAAATAATGATTATTTAAAAAATGATAAAAATAATAATAATTTAAATCAAAATGATGAGAAAATTAACAAAAAAGAAAATATAATTATATATACTCATAAATTAATGTCTCCTGAAAATGTTATTGTTCAATATGATGAAAATTTTAATGAAAATGATGATGATGAAATTAATGAAAAATTTGAATATAATGATAATAATTTAACAGAAGATAAACTAAAACAATATAATAATGATTATATTGATAATAATCAAAAAGCATTAAAAATAAAAGGTTATTTAACACCTCAAGAATCTCATAGAAATCCATTAAATGATTTAAATGATAATATAAATAATTTACAACAAAATAATATACATAAAAATTATAATTATAAAAAATCATTTGAATTAAATAAAGAACATAAATTTTTTTCAGAAAGAAGAGCTTATAGAAAACAATATGAAAATTTAGAAACTATTACACATTATGAATTAATTAATACAAATAAAATAAATAAAGATAATAAAAATATATTTGAAATTCCAATAGAAAAATTAAAAGAAAAAAATAATAAAAATCATAATATTTATGCTGAGACATATACTATTTTCAATAAAAATAAATCATATATGAATAAAAATATCCAAGCACCAATTTTAAATTCAAAAAATATCATTCAAAAACAAAAATATATAGTCTCACCAAATTATAATTCAAATTTATACATTGAAAATACCATACAAAATAATTTAATATTACAATTAATTGAATTTCTTTCTGATATCATTGAAAAAAAAACAATTATTGAAACTTTAAAAGAAAATCTTTGTCTTAAAGAGGATATAACCTTAGATGATTTGTTTTATGATTTTGATATATCCAGAAATCGTGAAATTACAATGAATGATCTTATTCAAGTATGTAGGGATTTTGCTATATTTCCTACAAATGATCAAATATTTTTATTATATAAAAAATATGATAAGGATGAAGATAATGTATTAAATTATAATGAATTTTGTCAAATGATTCTTCCTATTAAAAATGAATATATATTAATGATCTCAAATAGACAAATTAACCCTCTTAAAAATAATGAAATTTCATTTGAAACAAAACAAGTGATTAAAGAGTTAATTAAAGGACTTATAAATATTGAAACTTATTTATATGAAGCTAGGGCCAGATTAAGGACTCAACAAACTTTTTCATGTGTTAATGCATGGAATTTAATGATTAAATATAGTAAAAATGGGAATGTATTAGATAAAGAAGAATTTAAATTATTTTTTGATAATAATGGATACTTTTATACTAGATTTGAAATTGAAATTTTATTTAATGAAATGGATTTAGATAAAAAAGGGGAAATTAATTATAAAGATTTTGCAAGTATAATATTGAATATGTAATATTATTTAACTTTTTTATTAAAATATTATATTAAATTAAAGAACAAAAATAAAATTTTTTTTATTGATATAATATAAAATATTTTTATTTTTATTCGTTATAAATTATATATTAAAAAAATATTTGATAAATTAATTGAAAGATATCATCCATTAAAAGAAAAATAATAAATAAATGTTTACATTGATTTGGTTCTAAATTAAAAATTATATGAATATTTATAGAAATTTAAATTACAATTGGATTAAACAAAGAATTAAAAAAATAAACATTTTTTTTTTATTTGTTCATTTGGAATCTAAAGGTTTTTTTCTAAAATTTAATTTGAATTTAATTTTTTTTATTAAGTTAATAAATAATTAACATAATGTCTATATATATTAATTAAAAAAAATAAATTTTTTAAACTTAATTAATATAGTTATTATTACAACTAACATTCAAAATTATTTCATTTTCAAAATCTTTAATTGCTTCTCTAATATCATCATAATTTTTAAAATAAATTTTTAGTAAAATTTTTTTTAATTCTATTAATGCTCTATCTAAGCTATTTTCATTATAAAAAGGATAAATTATAATTCCATTTTCTTTATTGTGCTGAAAATTTAGTGTCATATTATCAATTAATAATATCTTATTCATATCCCTTCCTAATCTAGAAATATCTTTAATTAGATTATTTCCTTGAAATATTGCATGTTCTCTATAGAATTTATATGAAAAATATTTTTTATTTTCTTCAATTGAATTTAAAATTGAATCAGCATAAGATCTTGTTGCAGTAGTAAAAGAAATTAATTCATAAAAAGGTAATAAACAATTTAAAAAATCAAATAAATATGGTCGAAAATGAAGTATACCTTTTTCTTTATCATTCAAAAATTTTACAAAAACTAAAGTTTCGTCTAAATCAAGAACTAAAGTATATTTTTTATTGGATTTAACTTTTATATAAGGAATTTTTATAATATTCATTATTGACATTGAATTAAAAATACTATAATTTATAATTGATCCATTTTTATCAGGAATATATAAAATTTTATCATAAAAAAACTGTTTAAATGTTTCATTTTGCAATTTTGATATATTATTAAATAAGCTCATTAATTCAGAAACTAGAATTGGATTTTCATTTTGATATTTGGATAACAACTCTTTAACAAATTCTACAATTGTTTTACTATTTTTAATTATATTTGAAATTATTCTTTTTTCTGAATATTCATTTGGAATATTTTCATTTATTATTTTATTTATTTTTGTTAAATATAAACTCTTATTTGTGAAATAATTTGAGTCCTGATGTAAATAAATTTCTGATAATATTTTTTTTATTATCAATATAAAATTATCTTTAATTAATGGGAAAATTTTTCCAAAAATTGATTTATATATCTTATAATATTTTTGATTAATTGATAAATGATAGGTTAATATTATACAAAAAATTTCTAAATTATTAGTAGATTTAATAATAAGATGATTTATTTTATTAAAATAGCAATAATAACGATCTAATAATGTACTATTAAAATAAAAAGATAAATATTCAAAACATTCTTGATTTGCATAATTATCATTTACTAAATCATTATCAAAATTAAGCTCATTTATTTTCTTTAATAATACATCAATTCTTTCTGAAATAAATAATATATCTTCTATTTTAATTAAATTTTTTGTAGATAATGAAATATTTAAAGAATTCAATTTTGAATAAAATTGTTTTTCTAAATTATATATTCTTCTTCCAAATTCTTCGTCTTTATAATCTAATTGATTATATTTTTTCTTATTTGAATCATATGAAGTTGATATTTTATTTAATTTTATGGAATTATTTTTAAGATTCATTGAAATATTATCAATTGTATTATGATTATAATATTTGAAAAATTTTTTATTACTATTTTGAAATTCATTATCATAAATATTACTTTCATTATCATTATCATTATTATTATGATCATAGTTAACTGAATATGTTTTTATTTTATAATTAGGAATTTCTATATCAGTTATATTAGTTTTTGTGGAAGATGTTGAATTTGTTGGAGTAAGATTTGAAATTATATTATATAATTTATTTTTTTTAATCTTTGTTTTTCCATTTATTTTATTATTAAAACCATCTTTTTTATCATTTTTAATATCATTTAAAATTAAAGTCATTGCTTTATCATTTTTTTTTAGATATTTTATGGCATCAATCAAATTAAATTCTTTTAAACTACTTTTATTCATTTTTAAATGTTTATATATTCAAAAAAAAATAAAAAAAAATAATTTTATTGAATAATTAAAATTTTCAAACATTTAATTAAAATTGATTTGGAAAAAACACTTTAATGAAAGAGAAATGAATTTCCCTTTTCTATATTTTAATTAAATAAATTCTAAAATATAATTATGTTAATATTAATTATTATTTTATTTCTAAAATAAATTTCAAAAATTAACGACAATAATTAAGTGATAAAAAATTAATTTTTGTAAAATTATGATATAATAAAAATAATTCATTTGGTAAAAATAATAATAAATACAAATTTATTTCAGAAAATAATAATATTTCAATTTTTAAAACTAATAAAAAAGGTTAGAAAATTAATTTGAGCATATAAATTAAATTTTTTATTTTTAGTTCTAATTAATTAAAAAAAATATAAATAAGTTAATTAATAAAGTTTTAATTCAATTTTTAATATAGAGAATAATCAATTTTAAGAAATATATTAAACTTAATTAAAGATATTTATTAAAATAATAAAAAGTTATTAAATAAAAATAATGAATATTTATAGGAATACCAATTAATTAATAAAAAAAATTAGAAAAAAAGATTAATTTTAAAAAAGTTAGCAAAAAAAAATAAAATTTATTAAAAATAAATAAACAATTCAATCATCTAATTGATTAAGTAACGCAACTCCTCTTTTGGTCCAATGATTAGGTTCAATTTTTGATGGTAAATTTGCAGTAAAAATATAATTTGTAGAATGACCAGTAGTACTTAAAGATCCTTGTCTAGTAGAACATTTATATACAGGTGATTCATATATAAAAGTATTTTTTTTCATAGAACTTTCATTATCAAATGGTCTTACTCTTAAAATAATAGGTGGCATTTCACATGAAACATTTTTTCCTTGTAATTCATCAATTGTATGTGAATTATTATTCCATTGAGCTCCTTCTATATATACACCATAAATATAATATTCTTCCCTATTTTTTACTTTGTCCATATTATAATTCTCTTGATCAGCAAAATCAAAATCAAATTCTAATCTATCAATTGATTTTTTATATTTTCTTGCATAATTTTGTTTAATTCCTGTTAAAAATGATTGTGTAAAGAAAAATGCACTTAACCAAAATTTAATTGGTGTACCATTATCAATCCATTCTTGGAAAAATTTAATTCTATTACTTAAATCATTTATCCATGATTTTAAAGGTTTTCTACTTGGATAACTTGATCTAATCCAATTTTCAGGTGTTTTGCCTTTAATTATTTCATTTGCCATTTCTTCTATTTCATCAGTTAAAGGTAAATGCCCCATAAATGATTTTACTGCATCTTCTAATGATTGAAATACTAAATTTAATAAATTATTATATCTCATTATTTCTTGAATTAATATTGAATTCATACAATCTTCATATTTTAATGGGAATTTTTTTTTAATTTCATCAATATTAAATTCTCTTAGTAATTTTTCTTCAATTAATGCTTTTATTCCTTCTAATATTTTTAATTTCATTTGTATTGTATTTCCTTCACTTCCTTTCTCCATTGAATGCAATGAACTGATTAATTGATTCCCTTCATCAATCTGTTTTCTTAATAAAGTATTTTTATGTAAACCTAAAATTTCTGGTATTTCTTCATCGGGTATATTATTAAATTGTTCAAAATAAGGTTCATAATTTTCATGAAATTCAATAGTGAAATTATCTAAATCATTTATTTTATAAACTTCATTTTCTAATACTTTTTTATTATATAAATCATCTAAAATTGCATATAAAGTTCTTCTATCCCAATCATCAGTTACTCTTCCTCCATAAATACAATCAGAAGTTAAATAAATTATTGCTTTAAATGGTATAGAATCATTTGCTTTTGAATATCTTTCTAAATTACTTTTTAATATATTTTTAGAAATTTGAAAATCAGCTTCATTAAAATTATATTTAATATTCCATCCAATAGGGCCATAATTTTTCCTTTCCAAAATTATACTATGAAAATGCATTAATGCTATAAATAATTTTGTAAATTCATATTCTTTTCCAAAACGTCTTGTTTGTTCATGTTCATATTGCCATCCTTTTTCTTGTGCTTTTAATAATTTTAATAAATTACTTTTCATTCCACTTGGACTTTCAATTGTAATTTTAAGTGAATTAACTAATATACTTGATAAAATATTATTTGATGGAAGGGAAGATAACCATAATCTAAAACCAATATTCATTTCCCTATCATTATTTTGTAAAGAAGAAATTACTTGTTCTAAATTTTTCATAAATGAAGGAACTAAATGTAAATTTTGTAAGAAAACCCATTGACCTTTTTTTTGACAATCTTCAATTGAATTCAATGCCTTTTGACTTTGTCCTTGTCCTAAAGAAACTGAAACAATTTCTTTATTATTTTCTTCTGCAATTTTTCTTACATCATTAGTAGGATCTAAACCAGGAGTAACAATTAACATTAATGGAGTATTAAATGAACTCATTTCATATAAATCATCAATTGTAAATAAAGGAACATGACCCAGATCTTTTCCTAAATATTCTGATATTACAATTCTTGTATATGGAATTAATGATTCTTGATTTATTATTTTTAAAATCATTAATCTATGGAATAATGATAATTCACCAAAGTTTGGTATATCTAAATGCTTTTCATAGTCAGAATTATTTTCTAATGTTTCTTTGATAAATGGTTCCCATTGTGGTTTATTATTATTTATTGTTTCACATAAAGTATGTAGACTTTCTAAATTTTCTGTTAAACATAATTTTTTCCATATAATTTCATCAAAGAAATGTGGTTTATTTTTCAACATTGAAGATTTTAATGATGCTATATCTCCATTTTCTAAAAAGAATGTTACATCTTCTTTACTTATTATTCCTTCTGAAGATAATTTCCTAATAAGTAACATTAAAGAAAATACTAATTTATCTCTATTTAATAATGATCTACAAACAGCAGTATATCCTACTTTTAATAAACTTGTTGATAATATTTTAATTCTTTCTTCAACAAATTCATTTGTTTTTTGTGTTACAACTGATTTATCATATTCATTTTCTTTTAAACTACTAATTAAAATGTCTTTAATAAACCAAGATATTGAAAATTGATATATATCTTCTAAATTACTTAATTCATTAATCGAAAAAAATACTAATGTTGCTAAGTTTGATAATGGTAAATATAAACTTCTATTATTATCAATTCTTTCTTCAGTAATTTTTGCATTATTAATTTGTATTGTTGCTTCATCAGATAATTTTTTACTTTCTTCTAAACTAAAAATTAATCCATCACTTTCTAATAATTCTTCACTACTAACTGATAATTTATTTAAAATATCTTGTTCAGTTTTATGTATTGTTTCATTTAATTGGAATTTTTTTTGTAAAATATTATTTTTTTCACTTTCATCAGCTGGAGATTCTTCTTTTACAATCACACTTAATAATTGTTCAGTTAAACCTTCTTTATTAACTGTAAAGTTTATAATGGAAATTTTACCATATAATTCAGGATTAAATATTGGATTTGTTAAATATGAAATTAAATAATATTTGAAATTACTATTATAAAGCACTTCATTTGATTCAGTTAATTTTAAATAAGTTCCATCTTTTCTTTGAATTTTTTCACTTGAAAATAATAATTCTGCATCAGGAGGTATATCATAAGAAATATAATCAAAAATTAAAGTTCTCCCATTTTTAATACAAGTTTCCAATAAACCTTCTTTAACTTGATCTAATTTCATTTTCTTTGTGTCAATTTCTGTTTTTTTATAAATAACAAAATCATTTTTATACATTTTATAAAAAAATTTAAAAGCTTGTTTCTGAGGATCAATAAATAGACATGGTTTAGTAGTTTCTGATAATATTATACCATTATCAACACTTCCTGAATCAGGAGGCAAACCATTAATAACCCAATTAGAAATTAAATATGGATCTCCAATGATTTTATTTATTTCAGAAATTTCACTAAATTTAATTTTTTTATCATTTAAAAATTTAAAGATGAATTCTCTAACAAATTTTTCTCTAAAAGGAACTAAAAATGGACCTAAAAATGAAATATATATTGAAGCTAGAATAACATCACCAAATATAAATTGTTTTTTTTCTTCTAAAGAATCTGCTGATTCACCCCATCTTTTTTTTTCTCCTCCTAACTTTGAAGTTAATTTTTGTGCTCTTGTTAATTTTTTTTGACTTTCTGCAATTTGAGCTTGAAGCTTTTCTTGTTCTAAATTAATTTTATTATAATTTTCTGTCAGTGAATCTAATTTATCTTGAATTTCCTGTAAATTATTTTTTATTTTCATTAAATTTTCTTGAGCTATTGTAAAAGCTTGTGTAGCTTCTTCACTTTGTTTAGTTAAAGGAATTAATTTTGTTTTTAATAAATCATCTAATTTATACATATTTATAATAAAATGACAGAAACATGCACAAGTTGATGAAATTTTCTTTTCCATATATGATGGTTCAATATCTGGATCATTTATAAATGGAGTTAATAATGTTAATATTTTCTCTGAAAATTGAGTTGTTTCTAATTTTTTTGGAAGAGATTGTAATGTTTTTAATAATTTAACATCATTTAATTTTTTTTTATAAAAATCCCATTGAGTTGGAACTGACTCTAAAGGCTTTTTTTCAAAGTTTGACATTATAACTGAAATTGCTCCCATCATTGTTGTTATTTCTTTTGGTGGAACTCTATATGATCTTAATGCCATAAATTGTTTTTTATCAATCATCATAATTTTTTTATTAATTTCTTCTTTAATTACCTCTGCTTCCATTTTACTTTCTTCAGCGTGTGCTTTTTTTAATTCTGCTTCATGTTGTTTTTCAATAGCAATCTGTTCATTTTCTTGACATTTTATTTTTGCTTCTTCAGCTTCTTTAGATTGAGTTGAAATTTCTGTTAATGTTTTTTCTATTACTTTTCCTTGTTCTATTAATATTGGTTTCTTTTTCTCTAATAATTCACTCATAATTTTTATTTGAACACCTGCATCTTCTATTCTTTTTATACCTTCTCTATATTTTTTAATATCATCAATAATTTTTTTTGAATGTTTTTTATTCATATATTTATAAAAATTAAGAAAATCGAGGAAACTTTTTGGTAATATAATAACTTTTTTTCTTGTTTCATGGAAATAAATTTCATTTTGTTTATTTATTTCAGTGAATATTTTTGAAAAAATATATGATAAATCATTAGATTTACTTTTTAAATTTTCATCTTTTGAAATTTCTCTCTTTGCTAAATAATATAAAGCATCTTCAGGCCATTGCTCATACCAATCTATAGCTGTATTTGTTAATGCAGGGAAATTTCTTAAAATTTTAGTAAAACTTTGATTTAAAGGATTCATACATAAAAAAACTCTACATTTTTCTAAAGTTTTTTTAATAAAAACTTCCCATAAAGTTTGGTCATCTGCATTTGCATAATCATCATATTCTTTAATTTGTTTTAAATTTGCAATACATTCAATTTTTTCATCATTAGTAAACAGATTATATACAACACCACTTGAAATAATACAATTTAAATCAACATACATTTGTTCATCTGATATATTATTATCATTTAACATAAATATCGTATTTTCTAAACGAACTCCTGCTTGTAAATATAATTCTTGTATATCTTTTAACCAATCCTTATGCCCATAATCTTCTACTTCATCTTTTCCTCTTGTTTTATAAATTTTAAATCTTTTAATATAAGCACATACATTAACTAAACTTTGTCTTCCTGAACCTGTTAATCCAATTAAAACACTATGTTCTCCTTTTCTTGCTAAAATTCTATCAATCCTTAATAAATGCCTTAAAGAATAATCAAATAATATTAATTCCAACCTATCTTTTTGTTTTTTGCTAGCATTATATTGAACCATTTTATCATATATTACATTTTTAATTTCTTCTACATTATTAACCCTTTTATATAATTCATCTTCATTAATTTCACTAAATAACAAAGAATTATATTGTTGTTCAGCGTCTTTCTCATCAATTCCATGATATACAAAATCTTGTAATTTTTTAATAATTCCAGTTTTAAATTTAATTCTATGTTCATCAGAATATAATCTATCATGATAAACTCTACATGTTTCATGTAATAAAGCACTCATAATATAATCAGTAGTATCCTCATCTTTACCAACAGCTTCAGGTTTAATCATATATAATCCATTAAATATTTTAATTAAATCTCTTAAATTAAAATTATATTGTGGAGTTATTGGTAATGGCCTAAATGTTTCCTTTACTCCTTTAAATGATGTAATAGCTCCTTCTACTATAGTATCTCTTAATTTTCTAATTTGATTAGGATATTCATAGAAATATGCTTCATAATATTCTCTGAAAATATCTTTTAAATTAATTTCATCAATTTCAGAAAAACTTAATGGAATAAAATGCCATAATAATCTAAGAGAAACAATTGGTCTTCCTAAAGTCATACATGTATTTATTAAAATATTTTTGAACATTAAAAATTCTTTATCTTTTCTATCATACCATCCACCATAATCAAAAAATTGTCTTACAATTTCAATTGGAGGTTGTGCTCCATATCTTTCTTTTGAAGGCATATTTAAATCTTCTATTAATATTAATGCATTTTTATTCCCTTGAGGTGCTAAAGTTCCTTTTTTTAATTTGAATGATATTTTTTCTTCAATTAAATCACATATATTATTTGCAGTAGTTTTACTATTAAAAATAAAAGTATAATTTAACCAATTTTTCCCATTAAAAATATCTGGATTTGATGTTATATAATTTGTTATTATATTTGTTTTTCCAGTTGCAGTAGGTCCATATAATAATAAAGGCATTTTATTAATTTGTGCAATATGAAACAATGCATTTGATTTATAAGATTGAATAGTTGGAATTAATATTGAGTTTTCTTTGTATATATCTTCTCTAATTTTTTTAAATGATTCTTCATGAGTTTCTTTCAAGATTTCATTGATATTTCTAAATGAATTTTCATTAAAATCATATAAGAAGTTATTAAATTGATAAAGTATTTGTTCATAGTTTTTATTAAATTCCATTATTTCTTCATTTAATGGATAATTTTGATCTTTTACATTTATTTTATTTATTTCGGTTATTTTTGAAAAAATAAGTTGTTGTTGTTTATTCGAATCAACTAACCAAATGAAACTGATCATTAGACAATACATAAATTTATTAAATAATATTTGTCTTTCTTTCTCACTTAATTGTCTAATATAATTTCCTTTATCTTTTTTATCATCTTCTTTAACTCCAATTTGATTATCATTTTCATTATTTTCCTTCATTCTTTCTTTTTCAAGCTCATTTTCAATTGTATCTTCTTTAGAAATAGAATCAAACAATAAACATTCTAAAACATTAATAAAAATTTTCATAAACCAATTTTTAAATATAGGTAATCCCATTTTGATAATTAAATTATTATATTCATCAAACAAAATTTCATCAACAATTTGATGGTAATAACTATTAAAAAGTGCATTAATACATTCAATAAAATTGCTTTTTTTATAAGACTCTGGTAAAGTATCTAACCAACTATAAAAAAAATCATTAGGTTCAATATTAACTCTATCAGTATACACCATACCACATCTTGAAATTGTAGCAAGTGAAGCTTGTGATAAATCATCAATTTCAAAAATAATAAAAGTTTTTTCATCTAATCTTATTTGATCTGAATTTTCTAAACATAATTTTTTTGTATCATCAAGAACAGAATTCATATTCTCTATCCATAATGTATCAACAGGGCCATCAAATGTTAAAAGTTTTAAATCTTCACTTACATCAGCAAAATAATCTCTTAATGCTTTTGAACAAATTCCTTCATTGAATTCCATTGTTTTTTTATTTACAAAACCAAATAATTGAGGAGAAGTAATTGCTTTTGGATTTATAAATTGAGCTTTTACAGTTTTATTTTGATTTAGTTTTTTAAAATAATCTGGAAGAGCTTTTAAATATACTTTCATTATTGATGATTTATTTGACATTGGTGCTCCTACAATCATAACTGCATGACGTACTGACATTATATTTATAAAATCTATAACTTTACTTGTAAGGAAATCATTTGATATTAATTTTTCCTCTTTTGATTTTTCTTTTATTGATTCTATTAATTGCTCATCATTTTTATTAACAAATTCACCTGAAGGAAATAAATCACTTAATATACCTTCATAAATTTTGTAGTCATCTGCAATGAATTTTGGCATGTTTGAATCTCTAATAGCTTTTTGAACTAAAAATTCCTCTTGTTCTTCTGTATCAATTTTATTTTCTGTTGAAATTATACCAATATAGTTAATAATTCCATTTAGTGCTCTCATACCATAATCATAATGGAATTGGCTTGAAAGTTGTTCACTTGCTAATCTCAATGAAGAAACAATTTTTTTACTTAAATCTCTTGCTCCTTTGAAACCATATGAATATAACATAATTTCTGTTATCATTTCATAATTAGGAATCATCATTGCTAAAGGTCTAAATAATCCTTTTAAATTATCAGGTAATTCACTTCTACCAGCATAATCAGGATTCATTGTTATAAAAATTCCCATATTGAAATTAAAATTAAAAGTTCTTCCATCCATAGTACATTGAGTTGTTCTTCCTTTCAAACAATTTAATAAAATTGATATTTGATGAGCTATAACACTTAAAACATCCAAAGTAATTCTATTAAATTCATCAAAGCAAACCCAACAACCACTCATAGCAATACCTTTAAAAAATTTAGTCATTAAAGTAAAATCTGAATCTTCACTACAATTATAAGTAAAACATTTTTTTCCTAAATTTTTACTTAAATCTTTAATTGTTTCAGTCTTTCCTGTTCCTGCTGGTCCTTCAGGAGCACCTCCTAAATTATTTGATAAAGCTTCCATCATAGTTCTATAGCATCTATCAGTTAAAGGAGTAATAACTAATCTTTTTTGATTTCCTAAATATTCAAAATCATATGCTCTTTCAGTATTTAACATTCTAACATGAATATTTTCTGCGTCTTCTAATTTTTCTATTTCTTTTCCTTTATTATTTACAAAAAAATATCTTAATTGACTTATCCATTCAAAAGCTGTAATATTATTTACATCATTTTTTATTAAGTAGTCAATAACATCATTTGCATGAACATCTTGAATAATTAAACTTACTAATGTTTTTTTAAATAATGCAGTAAATTTTTCACTTGATCTAATTGCTTTAATTAAATTTAATAAATTATTATCATCATGTTCTTTAAGTTCTTTTAAGGAATTTTTATTAGTTTGCATATTTAATATTGCTTGTGAAGTTCTTTGAGTCCAATCTAGTTGAGATATTGTTAAAATTGCTTGTTCAATATGCTTTTGTGCCCAATTTTCTCTTTTTGTTTCGGGTTTAATTAAATCCATATAACATTCTTTAAATAATTTTTTTAAAGTTAATTTCATTGAAAATTCTACATCAGTTAACCATTTTTCAATTAAAACAGTTCTATATGAAGTTTCTTCTCTTCCTCTAACTTCTTCATATGGATCTATAATATTGACAAAATTAACTGTTTCCCCTTTTTCACTTACAAATTGTTCAAATTTTTTTAAATTATATATTTTTTTAACTATTTCACCTGTTTCATAATTATTCACATCAAAAGAAACATCCTTACTTGAATAATTTAATTTTTTCATTCCTTCAAAAATTTGTTGAATAAATTGTGTGGCTATAATATCAGGATCACCACTTCTAGCAAGCATTAATGTTAATTCTTCATTACTAACAAAATAAAATCTTGGGAAAATATCTCTTTTTGTATTTAAATATGCATTTAATGATTGATTAACATCTTCTAATATACTACTCCATTTCATAAATGACTCCTTTATTTTTGTCATTTGTACAACTTCAGATAATTGAGGAGCACCTTTCACTTGTTCCATTGTTTGTCTCCATTGTTTTTCTACATTTTGATATTTTGGATATTCTTCACTTAATTGTTTTTTTAAATCACCATATGCGAAAATTTGTTGTAATTGAGTTAATAATTTCTGTGTTTTTAACCAAGCATCAATTATTTCTTGAGCTTTAGATATATTTGACCATATATAATGAATATCTTTTTGAAGATATTTTGCATATTTTGATGATGACATTGATACTATTTTTGTTAAAATTCCATCAATTTCTTCACTTAATGGTTCAACATCTTTTAATATTACTAAATCAGTATTTCCAAAATTTGTGCAATCAAATTTCATTAATTTATATTTCTCTTTTAGTTTATCTAAAGTAGCATTAAGTTTTTTTTGACCTGTTGCATATACTGATCTGTCAGATATTTCATCTCTTTTTTCTAAAATACCAAGATTTATCAATTCATTCATATTAATTTCTAAATTATCAGGAATTGGAATTCCAATTGCTTTAGATAAATCAAGAATATGATTTGCTTTAAAATCAGGATTTATTAAATCATATAAAACAGGTAATATTGGTTGAAATTCTTCTATTTTTTTTCTAAGTAATTGAATTATTTTATGTGGAGCTGGTTTATCTTTTCTAAATAATGTTCTTTCTAAATGATCTATTGTACTTACACATTTTTCATATGTATTTTTTAATTTTTTTCTATCTATTTGTTTTAAATTATCTTCCATCCAACTTTTTTTACCAGAAAGAAAGTTAAAAACACTTTCCCATAAATCATAATATGGGTCAAAATTTGCTTTGATTCCTTTTATTTCAGTTAAATCAGAATTTTTCATTCTTAAAATAGTTTCATGTTCATTTAATATTCTACAATTTTTAATCATTTGTTCAATATCATATTTTTGACTAGAAAAATTTTGGAAAGTTTCTTCATAAGAATCAATTTCATTTATAACTGTATTAGTTTCAAAATCTTGTCTTAATTTTGATATTTCTAAAATAGTATCTTTATATTTTTGTTTAATTTGTTTTTTAAATACTTTTCTATCAGCCTCTAATCTCGCATCAGTTTCTTCTTTTTTAATTTGTAAATATTTAGGTATACCATAACAAGACCACATTCTGAAAAAATCTTCTCTTTTTATTTCATTAAAATTATCTTCTAATAATTGAGCATTTTCTTGTTGATTATTAATCTTTTCCCAAATCCCTTTCATTTTTTCTCCTAAATTAGCACAATATTTTATATCTTCATTATATTCATCAACTGTTTGTGGCTCATTATCTAATTTTAATTCAATTTCTTTTTTTTCTTCTTCCATTTTTGTACTTAAATATGCATTATTTGACATGACTAATCTAAATAGTTTTTCTTTTGTATCATCTAATCTTTTTAACCATGATTGTTTTACTCCTTTTACATTTATTGATAATCCACCTAAGAAAAATACATCATCTTTAAACATTCTATTAAAAAAACTTGATTGTTTTTTATTTTCGTCAATTAAATATCTAAAATATTCAATATTTAAAGATTCTTCATTTATATTTTTATCATTTGCAACTTTCATTAATTCTATTAAAGATGGAATTTTTTCTTTATTTAAAATTCTTAACATTATTTCTCCTGGTGCAAAATATAATTCAAATTGTTTTTTTAATTTTTGTATTTCTAATTCAATAGAAGGATCATCAGAATAAAAAACATTTAAATAATTTGCTTCATGACTCATATATCTTGTTTGTTCTTCTTTTGTTAAAATATCTAATATAAAAATTGATGAAATTACACTTAAGTCATTTATTGATTCTCTAATATGATTTTCAATACAATTCCAAAAAGTTTTAATATCAGGTTCTAAATTGAATGACTTCCCTTCAAATTTTAATTCAAAATCAAATTGCAATAAATTAAATTCAGTTTGGAATAAACATTCTAATGGATAATTATCTCTAATTTCAAAAATTTGTTCCATATCAAATTTTGGTATTTGAGCATCCAATTCATCTAATTCTTTTTGTTCTTCTTCAGTAAATTTAATTTTGTCAACATCAATTTCTTTTTCTTTTTTCGATTTTTTATTATCTTGTTCATTTTCTTGTTCCTTTTCTTCTTCTTTTTTTTTTCTTCTTTTAACAAATTCATTTATTTTTTCTTGATATTTACTATTTGTTTCTGAAAATAATTGAAAATCATAATCATGTTCTTTTTGTATTTGATCACTTATTTCTTTAAATACGTTTGTTAAATAATCCATACTTCTATGGAAAGTATCTCTTGCGGAATTTGCGATTACTCTATTAATTAATTTTTCAAATTTTTTAAATTTATGTTTTAAATGCTCTGGTATTCCTGCTGCTTTATCAACTTTTTCTGCTTCTTTTTTTCTTTCTTCTAAAAATTGAGTTAAATCAAAATTTGAATGACTTACAATATAATTTATTTCTTTTATAAATTCTTTTTGAGCAATTCCATTTTTATTTCTAAATAAATCTAATGGAATAGGTTTTGTATAAAAACTTTGGAAGAATAATAATTTATTTCTTGATTTTTCTAAATTTTGTTTGGCTCCTACTAAAATAGATGATAGATCATATTCATTTTGATGTAATTTATATTCCATTTTGGTAAACATACTTAAAAAATCATGTTTTCTTCTAATTTGAATTTCTCCTTTTTCTTTTTCAGGTAATAAAAATCTATCAGTTGGAGTTAAAAAATATTTCAATGGAATAATATCACTTAATAATTTAAAATATTGATAATTTGTAGGTAAAGATTTATAAAATTCAT
>Ga0256407_10006492_pt1 | contig 18019 bp, 17 predicted proteins | sample RumenRJG_04DNA_FD_193489 | JGI IMG/M metagenome (GOLD analysis project Ga0256407, IMG submission 193489) | Bovine rumen microbial communities from Lethbridge, Alberta, Canada - RJG_04 | ecosystem: Host-associated > Mammals > Digestive system > Stomach > Rumen | place: Canada: Alberta...
TCTTGTCTCTGTATTTAGGAACATCCTGAGGATGGTTAAAACTGATTTTAATGAATTCGGTAGGAACTTGGAAATCCTTTTTAAGGACTTTTTCAATTTTTGTAAACTCCAATTCCTCTTCCTTTTCAAGTTCTACTAAATCCTTCATACATTCATCAATATCATTTACAGGCAAAATATACAAATAAGGGACAAAACTGTCATCCAATGCAATCAAGTCATTGGATTTTTCTCCCTTCACCTTACCGAATAATCTCACGACGGGCTTTTCATCATGAGTGATATAATCAATGTCTAAAAGAACAATATTTCTTTTTACCATCCTATCGACCTAATTTTTTATAATAATTAATAATTATCAGATTCATTATTTTCCAATTTCTCTCTCTAATTTATCCTTTTCCAACTCTTCCTTAAGGGACTTGATAACTGCATATGCAATTCCCAAAATCAAAGGACCCAATATGAAACCAACAATTCCAAATACATAAGGTCCTGCCATAAATCCAACCAAAAGGATTAAGGAAGGCATGTCAGCATAATTGCTTGCAAGCATTGGACGAATGTACATATCACTCAAGCTTAATACGAATCCCCATAATATTGTAAGGATTCCTTGAACTATGTCTCCAGCAACAAAGAATGCATAGATTGCCAATGCCCAATAAACTATCCATGGACCGAAGATAGGAATCAGCTGTGCAATACCTGTAATGATTCCTAAAAACAATGCAAACTTATATCCTAAGAGATAATAACCTATACCTCCCATAACACCGATAACAATAGCTGTCAGGAAATGACCATAGAAGATGGATTTTAGAACATTTGCAACATCATCCAAGGTTCTTTCAAAGAAAGCCCTATGCTCTTTTGGAATGAATACGAAAATATATTCCATAACCTTATCGCCATCACGAGTGAAATAATAAATGGAACAGATTAGGACAAACAATTGAACCAGCACATCTGAAAAATTCCTTATGAACCTTATGGCATAATTGAATATGTAAGTTAAGGCTTCATGCACTCCACTAGTCAATAGCCCTAAGTAAGGTTTAACTAATCCTTGAAGTTCCACAGGCAATGCTTGGACAAATGTGTTAATAGCCAAATTCAAATCAATCCCGGAACTTACAGAAAGATTATGGGAAGCGAAAAACATATTCGCAAAAACTGCTGTTTCCCAAAATACGTATATGAACAATAGTATCAATGGAATGATTACCACTATTATCGCCAGGAATATTGAAATTGAAGTGATCTTGATTTTTGATTGAATCCTATTGGCAACTGGTGTGATACCATAAGCAATCATTGCTCCAAGCAAAATCATATTCAATACCGGCATGACTGTAAATAATGACAATAATAAGAAAATTATTATAATCATTATATGTAGGCCATATTTGCTTTCACTAAGATTAAACATGTTATCATTAAATAAATTATTGTTAATATTTTTTTAAATTAAATAATATTGAAACGTTAATTGATTTAGAAATACTCTTTCATTCCAGATGCAGTTCTATGGAATTTACCGAACTCAACGATTTCAGAAACCTGATCAGATGAGAAAACAGGCCCTTCAGCACATATTCTCCAACCGGTATTGTCTACACAGCATTGACCGCAAACACCTATAGCGCATTTCATATAACGTTCCATAGAGTATTCACCTTCAATCATATTGGATTCTAAGCTACCATACAATGGTCTCATCATAACTTCAGGACCACATACAACAGCCCAGTCATACTCCTTATGCTCAATCAATTGCAATACCCTATGAGTTGCGAATCCTTTAAACCCACATGATCCGTCATCAGTGCAAGTATAAACCTTTGCACCTTTAGCTTTTAAACGTTCATCGAACAATAGCTCATCCTTGGTTTGTGCTGCACAAACAACATCCACTTGAGCCTTATTTTTCAATGCAGCTTCAGTGAATGAAGCTATAGGAGCCATTCCAACTCCACCACCAATAGCTAAAACTCTCATGCCCTTTAAATCGGTGTCAAACCCGTTTCCATACGGACCTCTAAGACCTAACTTGTCACCTTCCTTAAGTGTATGCAAGTTTTCAGTAAACTCTCCAACTTTTTTAACTGTTATTCCAAGCTCGCCCTTGCCGACATCGATGTAGGAAATGGACATTGGCTTTTCATCCTTGAAATTCCAAACCATTACAAATTGACCAGGAGTTGGAATATTTTCACCAACCATAGTCCAATCAAAAATGAAAGTCTTGATTGTAGGAGTCTCTTCTATAATCTTTTTAATCTCTAAAACTTGAGGTACATTCATTCTATCACCCACTAAAACTATGGCTCCTTATGAGCAAAGCCCACCATATCATTAATTGAATCAAATTCACTTTCCTCTATAAACTCTTCCAAATCACTTGTAATCCTTCCGAATATTTCAGGACCTTCATACATGATTGAAGTTCCGATTTGAACAGCACTTGCACCTGCATAGAGGAACTCTATAACATCAGCATAATTGCGTATTCCACCAACACCAACAATTGGAATGTCAGTTGCGGCAAATGCATCATAAACGCAACGAACAGCTATTGGCTTAATTGCAGGCCCACTCATTCCACCAAACTTGTTTGCAAGTATTGGATTTCCAGTTACAATATCAATTTTCATTCCAGGACCTAAGGAATTGATCAATGTCAATCCATCTGCTCCAGCTTCTTCAGCTGCAACTGCAATTTCTGAAATGTCAGTTACATTTGGAGTCAATTTTGCAAGAATAGGCACATCAACAGCATCCTTGACTGCCTTTACAACATTTTTAGTCAATTCAGGGTTTTGTCCAATGGATGCACCATAACCTTCCATTGCATGAGGACAGGACACATTCAATTCAATCATATCCACCAAGTCCTCTACCTTTCCTGCAACATATGCAAACTCATCAGGAGTTGCACCATAAATTGAAGCGATTGACTTGCCCTTTATGCGATCAACCCTTTCCAATTCATCGATGAAAGCTTCAACTCCAGGACTTGAAAGACCAATAGCATTAATGATTCCTCCCTCTACAGCAACTGTAGTGGGATTCTTATAACCATCATTAGGTTCCTTTGAAAATGATTTGGATACAACTGCACCAGCACCAGATTTTAAAATCCAATTAAGGGAAGATGCATGGCTCCCCAATACTCCTGCTGCAAGCATCAATGGATTCTTTAACCTGACACCACATAACTTAGTTTTTAACATGAATAACCTCCAATAAAAACATGAAATCTGAAATATGATCTTAAAATTATTAAGTTTTAATCTTTTAATTATAAATATAATTTTCATAATTATTTTTATAATTATAATATAATTTTATACTATTTTAATATATGAAAACTATATGATATATAATTATTTGATTTGAAAGTGAAAAATAAAGGAAAATTTTTTAAAATTTTACAAAAATGGGGAAAAATTATCTAAAATAATGTAAAATATATTAGATAAAAAAATTAAAATAAGATTATGGAATTTTATATAACACAATGTATTGCAGGATTTATTGCATTTGATGAAGACCTTCAAATTGCTGATTATAAATTATTCAAAGAAGATGAAGTGGTTTCCAATCTCATTAAAATAGAGGAAAATGAGATATTAAACGAAGAGATCGAACTCATTAATGGAATGAAATTGAATTCAGAGAGTGGAGATAAGATCATTATAGAAACCACCAAAAGGAAATCCCAATACAAGGAACTTGAAAATTATGGAAATATTGAAGTGAAAACTCCTAATAAAGGTGGAGAACACTTAAGAAACAATATTGAAAATGTCTTTGAAGAAATAGGATTTTCAAAAAGTCAGGATGAAATCATTCAGATTTATGAAAAGCTTGCAATCCACAAAATCAAAAAATCTTCACAGGAAGAGGACAAGCTATTGATCCAAGCAATTAACTCTGTAGATGACATTGATGAATCAATCAGCAAATTGGTTGAACGTATTCGTGACTGGTACACAATCTATTTCCCTGAAATGGATACAATAAGCAATAATGAGACTTACATAAAGCTAATTGCTGAAAGTGAAAACAGAGAGGATATTTTGGAAAACTTCAATGAGCATTTCAGTGAAGAAATTGAAGAAAGCACAGGTGCTGACATTGAAGAATCCGATTTGGCCATGTTAAAGAGTTTTGCAGAATCCATCTATTCACTTCAAAAGTCAAGAAAGGAACTTGAAAATTATATCGATTCTAAAATGGAATCTATTGCTCCAAACTTAAGAGACTTATTGGGGTCCACATTAGGCGCCAAATTAATTGCACATATCGGAAGCATTAAAAGATTAGCAACTTATCCGGCAAGTGTTATTCAAATAATGGGTGCTGAAAAGGCAATATTCAGACATTTGAAAACTGGAGAACGTCCTCCAAAACATGGATTGATCTTCCAACACCCAAGCGTTCGTGGCGCTAAATGGTGGAACAGAGGAAAAATAGCTAGAAACTTAGCTTTGAAGATTACACTCGCTGTGAGAAAGGATGTGTTCTCTGGAGAGTATGACCCAAGCATTGCTGAAGATTATCTTAAAAAAGTTGAGCAAATCGAAAAGGAAAATCCATTCCCTAAAAAGACAAGCCAAAAAAGGGCAAAGGAAAGAAAGGCCGAAAAGGACAAAGGGAAAGGAAAAAGCAAGAAATATAAAGGAAGCAAGAAAAACAAGAAGAATAAAAAGAAAAGAAGAAAATAAGCAATTGACTTTTGATTGCAACCTAAATTTTCCAATATTAAAAATCTAAAAATCTAAAATTCCAAATTATCAAATTCATATAAAGATGTGAAAAAATGAACATATTTTACAAAGATGGTGAAATAGCTACCAGAAACTTACGTCCAGGGATTAAAGTCTATGATGAAAGACTTATCCAAGAGGGAGATGAAGAGTACAGAATCTGGAATCCAAGAAGATCCAAATTAGCGGCAGCATTATTGAATGGATTGGAAATGCTCGACTTGAACAATGATTCTAAAGTATTATACTTAGGCGCTTCCACAGGAACAACTGTTTCACACATATCTGACATTTGCGATGAAGGCTTAATCTATGCTGTAGAGTTTTCACCAGTTAGCATGAAAAAACTGGTCAGATTATCACAAAAAAGAAACAATATCGTGCCTCTCCTTGCAGATGCTACCAAACCTAAATATTACTTGAACAAAGTGGAAAAAGCAGACTTGGTTTACTGTGATGTGGCTCAGGAAAAACAGAGCGAACTCTTCATGGACAATATGGATTTATTCCTAAAGGAAGATGGACAAGGGCTTATTACCATAAAAGCAAGAAGCATTGATGTTATTCAAAAGCCTAAAAAAATATTCAAGGATGAAGCTAAAAAAATAAAAGAGAATGGTTATTCCATTTTGGAAAAGATTAAATTAGAACCTTATGAAAAGGACCATATAGCTTTTCTTGTGGAGAAATCTTTTTAAAAGAACATATATTCATTTTTGATAAAAAACATTTTTCAAAAACCATACATAACTGCTATTTTAATCTGAAACCACCATTTTGTTATTGAAATTATAAAATAAAAATTTAGCTTTTCAGATAATTATTTTTATCAAAAAATATAAAGAATCATCAAAAAAATAAAACATATATTTTATATAAAGATATTTCAAGAAATTTAAAAGAATAGATATCAATTCTAAGCTCTAAAAACCCTTATTTTATAAGTATTACTTTTTTCAAAAAATTTGATTTCAAAAGAGAAATATACATTAGATTTTTTAAAAAAAATAGATTAAAATTTACTGAAAATAAGAAATAAAACTAATACAATTTTAAAAATTAATCTAAGAATAAATTAACATAATTATTAGTAATTTTAAGTAAAAATAAGAATTTAGCATAATAACGAACAATCTCAAAAAAGTATTACTACTGAAAGCTTTTTATATAAGAATATTACAAATATATATTTGCTAATGCAATAAAAAAAGAGTTCATAAAAATATCCTCTAGGTTAATTCACTCATAAAAAACACTCCATAATTAAATAGCTTAGAGGATTGAACTTTTTTTGCAAAATAAACTATTTTTAACTCTTTTTTACTAAATTTTTATCAAAATTTTAAAAAATATTTCTAATTTTTCTTTATTTTCAAAAATAAGAAAGAACTACTAATTTTTATAAAGAAGTAATACTTTTTTTAATTATTATCTAAATAAGAGCACAATATCCTATTAAAAAAAATAAAGAAAAAATATTTAAATTTTTTATAGAAAAACAAGGAAGAATATGAGAAAAAAATTATATAACGAATAAAAAATAATGAGAATATGATCATCCAAAAAAAATAGAATTGAAAAATAAAAAATTAAAATAAAAAAGCAATGAGAAAAAGAAAAATTGAATCAAACTTTTAAAGTCTGAAATTAATTCAATTTTTTAGAGATCTCATCAAATATGGATTTGGAGATTTCTTTTTTGGAATTTAATGAAACCTTTTTGACTTCATCACTTACAAGGATTACCTCATTGGTTTCAGATCCAAATTCGCATCCATCATGGGAAACATCATTTGCTACAACCAAATCAGTTCCTGCTTCTCTCATTTGAGTCTTAGCACAATCAATCATTTTCTCTTCTGAAATGTTGTATTCCGCCTTGAATCCAATCAAGAATATGTCTTCATTGATCTTTTTGATTCTTTGTATGATTTTTGCAACAGGCTCAAATTCTAAAGATAAATTGTAGGATGAAGATATTTTGGAATCTTCCTTGCTGATTGGAGTAAAGTCAGAAACAGCTGCGGTAGCTATGAAAATATCAAAATCAGGAATCAACTCATCTATTTTCTCATTCATAAGTGTAGTGGATTCTGCATCAACTATATTAAATGCCTTTGGAATTGAAACTTCATGATGTGCAGCTAAAACAGTTAAATTAGCGCCTCTGATGAATGCCTCCTTAGCCAATTCCAAACCCATTCTTCCAGAAGACCTATTGGAAATTCCTCTTATAGGATCGATTTCCTCAAAGGTTCCCCCTAAACTGATCAATATGTTTTTACCTGCAATATTAGACACTTCATCATCTGCAATGCCCTTATTTACCCTATCCAAATTGACCGCCCTTACAGATTCAAGGACTATATCTTCAATAGCTGGGAATTTGGCTTTTCCTTCATCAATGCGAGGATTGACAAACTTAATTCCTTCTCCTTTTAGCTTTTCAACATTTTCACTTACTGCATCATACATTGAATCATGCATTGAAGGAACGAAGACAATAGGGGCGTCATGCCCTTGAGCAGTTATCAAAAGGGTGTTAACAGGATTGTCAGAAATCTTATATGCAAATTTGGAAATGGTATTTGCAGTAGCTGGAGCAACTAAAATCAAATCTTGTTGAGAGTATTTCACATGCTCTATCTTTCCAGTCAATTCCAATACAACTTCTTGGCCAGTAGCAAACTCTAAAGCATTTGGATGGATAATTTTAGTAGCTTCTGTAGTCATGAATGCCTTAACAGAATGGCCTTGCCTTCTAAATTCCCTTGCTAACTTAATGGTTTCGGTTGCTGCAATACTGCCAGTAACGCATAAAACAATTTCCATAAAATCACTTCAATAAATTTAAAATCTTGTAATAAATCATCTAAAATATTTAAATAAACATTTAAAATTTTGCAATAACAAATAATTAAAATCTTATAGTCTATAATAATCTAAAAAAATAAAAATAGTGAATTTTTATCAAATATCACTATTATAATTGAACACTGTTAATAATGAAATCAAAAGTGCCTACAACATTATCGAATTCAGATTCCGGTGCAGAACATAAGATAACATAAATGTCAGATTCCTTTTGAATCCAAATAGCTTTATGCTGTTTTGTTTGATTGTTTGCTACAGAAGTGTAATCCGCTTCCATAGCAGCTGCACCATTGAATGAAACATTACCCATGTATAAAATATTAAAATCAGAATTACGAGCCAATGTATTGTAATTGGAAGTGAATTCAGATTGTAGGGATCTTGCATTTGATTTCTTTTCAATATTCACATTAATACTATTAAAACCTGAGGAATCCTTTGCATCAGGGTCTGCAACCGCTAAAACTGTTTCATTAGAGTTGGATTTTGCAGAAACCCAATTCCCAGGCATTGATAATGATATTCCATTTTCTGAATAATCCACTGATTGCTGTGAAAGGTCATCTCCATCATTATTGCCTATAGGATTATTTATGAAAAATGAAACACCTACAATCAATATAATTAATACTAATCCGATACCAATAATTTTTTTCATATTATAACTCCAAAAAAATAATAGTAGCACCATCAATAAATTTACTCGTCAGTTCCTCCAGAACTACCACCTGAAGAGCCACCTCCAGAAGAGCCACCACCAGATGAACCTCCTCCTGAAGAACCGCCAGAAGATCCTCCACTAGAAGAACCACCACCAGAACTACTACTAGAACTGCCACCAGAACCTGAGGAACTGGAAGAACTAGAACTTGAGCTACTATCTGATGAGGAACTTGAGGAATCAGAACTTGAATCATCATCTGAAGAACCATATTTAGTGGTATTTGAGTAAGATTTTGTATAATTGTAACTGAGAGACTTGTTTACCTTGACTTCAGGAAAAGCAGTGTCATTAATAGTTGCACTAGCAGATAGCATATTTCCAACATCCCCATCTAAACCTATGCTGGACATTCCAAAAGTAATTCCAGCACCGAATGCCACAAGCAAAAATACAACTGCCAATGCAATATACCATGGACTGGTAGTTGAAGACTCCTCTTCTTTTTTTGATACTGTATAAGTCTCAGGATTATGAATGTATTTTCTAACTAACTTTTCCTTTTCTTCCCGATACTTCTGAGAATCATCATGTCTTGATCTGATTGAGGAAGGAGTTTCTTCTTTTCCTTGCATCGCACGAATTCTATCACTAACTTCAATAGTTTCAATCTTATGCCTATACTGGTCAGATAAATAAAGGTATTTCTCTTCAGAAATCAAACCAGCTTCATAATCTCTTTGAAGATTATCTAAAATCTGCATAAGTTTCTTTCTATCTGGATTCATACTTTTACTCCTTATATCGATTGAATAAATAAATATTATACATTAAAAATATCAAACTTTTTTCATTTTATATATTTATGTATTTATATATTATTAATATATGAAGTTTATATTTAATAAATTATACTAAATGCAAGTTAAAAAATAGAAAAATATTGAAAAATTATTGAAGTTTAAAAAAATTCTAATGGATAAAAATAGATTTAATAGAAGATTATTTGAATAAATCTTCACTAAATACAGGATAAGAACCTAAAATCTTAAAGAATGAAGTGTTTTCCTCTAAATGCTTTAAAATACGTCCTATATCATCATCCAATCTATGCCCTTCAAGATCTATGAAAAATATATAATGACCTAATCCCTCTTTAGAAGGTCTGGATTCAATTTTAGTCAAGTTTACATCATTTTCTGCAAATAGAGCTAAAAGTTCGTAAAGTCCCCCTGGCTTATCCTCAAACAATGAAAATGAAATTGAAGTCTTGTCATTTCCAGTGATTGGAGAATCCTCATTATCCAAAACAACAAAACGGGTTTCATTGTTGAAATTCTCTTGAATGTTTGTATCAATAACCTTCAATCCATAGAGTTCCGCTGCCTTTAATGTTCCAATAGCTGCATCTTCACCGGTTTCTGCAACCCTTTTAGCAGCTGCAGCAGTGCTTAATGTATAATGAGCAGTGATTCCATGCCTTTCCAAATAAGGCTGGCATTGGCCTAAAGCCTGTGAATGTGAATAGACATTTTCCACTTCATCTACAGTCATTTCCTTAGCAGCCAATAAATTATGGTTGATTGGAATGACAATCTCGTTTTTGATCTTCAAGTCAAAATTATGAATCAAGGAATCTAAAGTCAAGCTAACTGGACCTTCAATAGAATTTTCAATCGGTACAATACCGCATACGCATTCCCCTCTTTCTACAGCACCCATCACCTGCTGTATTGAACAGTAGGAAATCAAATTGTCACTGACCAATGATGCAGCTTCGTGAGAGAATGTTCCTTGAGGTCCTAAAAATGCAACTTTATCATTTATCATAATAAAACTCCAGTTAAATAATTTTAATTTAAAAATGATATTTATTTACTATTTTTTATATATTAATCATAGTATAAAAAGCAATATGGTAAAAAAACTTAAATAACCTAAGTAAATTCAAAATAATGCATAAAAATAGTACAAAATAGAAAAATAAGAACAATTAATTAAAATTTAAATAAAAAATAGAAAAAAGAAAAATAAAGCATAAGAAAACTTATGCTTAAAACCAAAATCAATCTTGAAACAGTCTCTATTGGGTTTCCATTTCATAAATCAATTTTAGCAAATCTGATTGAGTTACAATTCCTATAATTTGATCTTCATCATCAACTACAGGGTAACCATTATAACCAGTTTCCAACATTGCATCAGCAAGCTGTGGAACTGTTGCATATTGTGAGATTGTTTCCACATTTGCAGACATGTAATCTCCTGCAATCAACTCTTTGATTTGAGAGGATTGATACTTGTCAGGAGTGTGTTTCCTGAATGAAACAAATGCTTTTGCAATGTCTTTTGAAGTAATAATTCCTGCAAGCTCATTGTCTTCAGTAAGTAATAAACGTCCGACACCTGAGTCCATTATAACTTTTCTTGCGTGAACTAAACGATCATCTGCAGATATTGAAATAATATCTGTTGTCATAATATCCTTAACTGAAATCTTTTCATATGCTTTAGCTTTGCATAAATATATGAAATCAGATTTAGTTACGATTCCAACCATTTCACCATCAGATAAAACTGGAATGGCACCAATATTCTTGTCAATCAAGATTTTTGCCACTTCAGTCACATCATCATCCTCATCTACTGTGATCAAGTCTTTGACCATTACAGTGGATACGTGGAAATGTGAAGGAGCCATATTACCATATTTAGCGGAGCCTAACTTATTAGCTATATCTTTTTCTGAGATAATTCCGACTAAAACTTTTTTATTTTCATTGGTACTAGTGACTGGTATTCTAGATAAGTTATCCTTATACATCACTCTTAGACAATCACATATGTTTAAATTCTTATCAATAGATACCACATTTTCAGACATTATATTTTTGATTTTCATAATAACACCAACGATAAAATCCAATGAAATAGCTATTAGAAAGAATCCAAATGAAATTAATTCAATTTGGATTGCAATTAAATCTTATAGCGTATCTAATCAAAGATATAAACTTAACCTACCAATAGCTATCTCTTAAAAGTTCAACAATAGCTACCTGTTCTCCATTAAAGAAGAACATCACAATACTTAAAGGAATAAATTGATTATTTTAAAGGAATTAACTAATAATCCCATTAGAAATCAATCTAATTATTCTTTAAGAACTGTATTTAAAATATCTCTTTCAGTGACAATTCCTACAAGTTGATCATCATCAACTACAGGAACACCACCAATGTTCTTTTCAGCTAATAATTCACATAAGTCTCCTAATCTAACAGTAGATTCAGTTACTAATATGTTTGGTTTAATGATTTCAGAAATTTTTCTTTTTAAAACATCTAAACCACTATTAGAGGTCATAGAAGCAAACATTTCTTTATCACCAAAGAATCTTAAGATATCAGTTGAAGTAACAATTCCTATTAATTTATCTTCTTCAACAACAGGAATTCTTCTTAAGTTATTTCTTACCATAATTTTGGAACAGCTTTCAATAGGAGTTCCAGGAGTGGTAGTGATAACATCCTTAATCATGATATCACCTACAGTCTCATTAGTCAATGAACCTGCAAGTGCTAATGCGAAGTCTCTTTCAGTGACTATTCCCACTAATTTATCTTCTTTATCTACAATAGGTAAGGATCCAATGCCGTTTTCGGTCATTAAATCGACACTTTCTCTAATAGAAAATTTAGGACTTATAGAAATAACATCTCTTGTCATAATCTCTTTAACATGATCATTGATTGCTGCCAAGAAGTTGTCATCATGTTTCTTTTCTATTATATCAAATTTGCTTCCTCCACCAAGGAAGTCAAGAATATCCATAGCAGTTACAATACCCAAAAGTTTATTTGAGCCAGGATGGGTTACTGGTAATCTTCTGAATCCATGTTCTATCATCATTTCAGCAGCTTCCTTAATGGTCTTGGTTGGAGGGATGCTAATGACATCTTTTTTAGCGAGAGTCATGATTTCGCCCTCATTATCAGCTACTTTTGTTTCATGTTCAACAGAACCACGATTCATAGATTTTCTCAAGTTTTTAGTGTTTTTGTCTTTCATATCGACACCTCCGGATTTAATAATTCTTCCAGGTCTAAATTACAAATCATATCATAACAATCAAGTTATAGAACTCTGGGAAATACCATTAACCAGATGACAAATCCAATTGCTTTTTGTTATATTCATAAGAGTCTAAAAAACTTTTAGATTCACATCCAATTTAACAATATAGAAATAAAGTCTATAATTAAGCCGTTACAATAATTAACGATTCATAATCTATTTTTGAAATTATGGATTTGTTGGAAGTTCACGTATGCCATTATTTCCTTCATTCAAGCTTTTTATTGCTAAAAGCTTTCTAGAAATTCAAATACAAAATTTGAAAAAATGACATAGAACTAACTACAATATTAGTTAGGTTTTGATAGTTAATATTATTATCGATTTAATTTTTATTAACTTAAAAAGTATTGAAAAATTAACTCAAAAAATTATCAACTTTTATTTTATTAAATTAAAAACTATTGAAAATTTAGCTTAAAAAATAGAAAAAATAAAAATATAAAACTTAATTAATAATAAGGGAATATAGTAAATACTATATTATAAATAATGCTTATTAAATCAAAATTAGTGATTGAAATGAACAAAATCGAAAAAACTGTTAGAACAAGAGATTTCATTATTAGTACAGATGGATTATTATTTGCTTCAACCAATTACATTCACCCTGAAGATAGGATTATCTGCTTTTTAAGATACATTCCAGATGAAAACGGAGACAGGGAAAAGGACGGAATCAGATATTCCAAAGTTGGATCTGAAGAAGCTTATGCATACCTAAGAGAAAATCACCCAGATTACTTATACTTCTGTGACGTTACAAACGTTGAAATGATGGGAGTTCCTATAGATAAGGTTGAAAGAATCATCAAGCCGGAAGAAAGATTGAAAGGTCTTAGAGAAACCTATTATGACGAAATCAACACTAAAGTGGCAAATGGTGAAGAACTTGACTATAAAGAGGAACTCTTAAGCAAATTATTTGACTTATCAGACTTTTTCCATTACGTAGCAGATATCAGCTATGATGACCTTGGAATCTCAGGATCAATCTTGCCAGGACTTCAAAAGGCAGGAACTTCTGATCTTGACTTTGTAGTTTACGGACTTGAAAACCATAGAAATGCAATCAAGGCATACAAGGATAACAAGGACAAAGCTGTTTTCATAGACGAATTAGACAAATCAATCACATTAAACAGAATCAATGATGATTTCTGGGACTTCGTATATGATAAGAGAATAAAAGACGACTCCCTAACAAAAGAAGAGTTTGCTTGGTATGAGGAACGTAAAAGCAATAGAGGACTCATTAGAGAAACCTTATTCGACATTCTGGCTACCAGAAACTATGATGAGATTGAAGGCACCTGGGGAGATACCGTATACGAACCAGAAGGATTTGCGAAAGTCAACTGCACAATAAAGAGTGCATTAGGAGCTTTTGACAATCCTGCAGTATATACAATAGAAGATGTTGAAATCCTTGAAGGACCTGATATTGAAATCTCAGAATTAGCATCTCTAACACACACATATGCTGGAGAAGTGGTTGATGGAGAAGAAGTAGTCGCAAGAGGAAAAATAGAAAAGGTTCTTAAAAATGGAGAGTTTGAAAAGTATAGAATTCTTGTTGGAACTACTAGAGAATCCTTAAATGAGTATATTAAATTAAGAGAAAGTCCTGTTTAGAACATATAATAAATAAAATTCCAAATAACTAAAAATAAAAAAATAAGCCAAATTAGATTGTTTAATAAATAGTAAACCCCATATAACCCATTAAAACAACAGTTATTTAAATAATAAGAGACATACTAACTGTACTAATTAAAAGAGGTGAAAAACATGGCAAAGCCAATTGGAGATACTCCTACATTATATGGTAAAGAAGCATCTGATTTTTTAAACAAAATGGTTGAACCTCTTACCGAAAAAGATAAAGAATTTAAAAAGAGGTATGATGCCGCTAGAAAGGTATCATTCTAGAACTCTTAAATCCAAATATAAATAGAATGTCTCTTCCGGATTTCGTTCTATTATGATATCTAATTTTTCTTTTAACTTTTCATCATCTTTTTTTAGATTAATGAAATTATGATTTGCATAAAAATTATATGCGGTTGCATAACCCTCCACTGTAACAAATCTCAATCCCACACTATTTTCAGCAATGTTTTTAATATTGAATAGGACACTCATCAATATTTCTGATCCCAGTCCTTTCCCAGAATATTTCTCATCCACAGCCAATCGACCAATTTTAATTGCAGGAAGTTTTCTCTTTTTTGAATTTAAGGATAATTGGTCTTTAATATCTTGTTTAATATCTTCATCACGAATATCCTTTAAAAGTATAGTGTCTGTCAATAGAGAAACATAAGCAACAACTAAATCATCACACATTACTAGTTTTGTTATGTTTAATTTGCTATTTTGCTGGGATAATGCATCATTTTTTAAGAAATCATTTAAATCATCTGATGCACACTTAAACTCAGATAAATCATGTTTCGTGCCAAGTGTTTCGAATCGATAATTCTCCTTAATATATTCAATATCCATAAAATCACTGATTAATTTTACAATAGATAGTTAAATTTCAAAAATTAAAAAGATTTTCATAATGCGAAATTGTGCAAAAACACAACTGTGATTTTAAAATAATCAAAAAAAGCTTTAGTGATAATAAGAAAAACCAATTATTTTTTTTAAATTTTTAAAAAAAATACTATTTTTAACTAAATTATCCTCCTACATTCAAAACTATTTTTATAATTTTAATATAAATTAAACTATTTTTAAAAAATGAATTAAAATTAATAGTGATCAATTAACAACCATCATTTTAATTAATCGTTTTTGTAATTAAAATACAGAAAAAATTACAAGCTAAAATCAATTTTTCAACTTAATACAAAAATTGATTAAAAACTATTAAATTCTAATAAAAATAAAAAATTATAATTATTTTATAAAATAAACTATTTTTAACAAATTATAATCAAAAATAACTGCATATTATTTATTATATGAAAAACAAAGACTAATCCACAGAATAATATGGAGTTAAAAATATGATAAGTGTATCTACAATCAAAAGTTATATGTTCTGTCCTTTGAAATTATATTTCCAAAGCAACATTGATGAAGATGTGGAAGAGGATTATTTTATCTCAAAAACATTAAAAGATCTTAGAATAGACATACAAGACATTCTTCATAAAAACTTAAGACACATTAAGAAGGACATGGATGAGAATGAAATAGAAAAGAGACTTTCAATTGGAATAAGCAATCAGGTTAAAACTACATTTGAAATTATCGAAGAGATAAATGATAAAGAAGATATAGATGAAAGCAACTTGAAAAAGGATGAAGAGATAGAATTCATTGATGAAGAAAAGAAAGAGAAAGAGAAAGATAGCAATAATCTAAATGAAATAAAAAAAGAACTGATCAATGAAATAAACTTAAATATCAAAATACTTTCTCTAAAAGTTGCCCAATCCATGAAAGTTCTTGATAAGGATGGTGGCGAAATCCAAAACCTGTTTTTCCCAACCAGCATGTATAACTATCTAATAAGAGATATCGGTTTAGACTTGATTGGAGTTATAGATAAAATTGAAGTAGAAAAGGGAAATTACTTCCCAATATCACTGAAATCATCAAATCCTCCGATAAATGGGGTTTGGGATGGTGATTTCATGGAAGCAATAGCTAATGCGCTTCTAATAGAACAGGAATTCAACACATATGTTACAGTGGCATACATTGATTACTTGAAAATAGCTGATAGAAGAGCTGTGATAATAGACACAGATGCAAGAAAAAGTTTTTTTAAAGTCTTGACCAGTGTAAACAAGATAGTTGAAAATGGTGAAATACCTACAGTAAAAACTGGCTTGAAAAAGTGTGAAAACTGTGAATATAAGGAGCTATGTGATAATAGCTAAAAAATGAAATAAAATTAAAAAAGTAAAAAAAGAATTCTTTAAAAAAATAAAAGAATTAAATTAAAACTGGGAAAAACGGCACAATTAAGTAAACTGCAACTAAAACTATCACAGTTAAAATAACAATAGCTCCAAGAGGTACCTTTTTCCATGCGAGTCCACCTGCAATTACCGCTCCAATAAGACCTATGTACCATAAGTTAGGGTCTACAGTCAACACACCAGGACAAATAAGTGCAGCAAGTGCAGTATATGGAATCAGATTCAGGAATTTCTCGAATTTTGGAGAGAAATTCAATCTTTCCATAAATATTGCTGGAATTACCCTTGGAATGAAGGTAACAAGTGCACAAAGAATAATGAGTAAAGTAATATTCATTGTTGTACCTCCTTATTACTGCAATTCTCATCAGCTGCCTTATAGGCATCACCTAAAACAGTATCATCATCAACTATATACATTCCAATGAGAGCACCTAAAAGAATAGCTATAATCAATGACCAATTTCCAATGAAAAACTGCAATACAACATTTAAGATAGCGGTTATTACAACTAAAATAGCCAATTCCTTGCTTTCCTTAACTGCAGGAACCAATAGTGCCACAAATAAAGCATATAAGGAAATATTGAAACTGTTTGCAACAATTATAGGAAGCACATTCAAGACTATAACACCAATGATTGCTCCAAAAATCCAAGACAGCCATGCAATCCCTGCAAGACCAATATAAGTCCATATGGAAGACTCTTCCATTAGCATGAACATTGCAAAGGCTTCATCAACAGCAAGGTGTGACGAAGGTATTCTAACGGCAAGGGAAGCGTCATCAACCTTGTTGTAAATGCATGTGTTCATTACAAAATATCTGAAATTGAGCACAAATGAAGTCAAGACAATATTGAAAAGAGTTGCCCCTTGAGCCAACATGGTCGCTATCATGATCTGTCCAGCACCTGCATAAATAAGAACAGACATTGAAACTGTCTCAAATGGAGTGAGACCCGCCTTAATAGCTAAAGCTGCATATCCAATTCCCATTGGAATATATCCAAATGTGATTGGGATACCTAACCTTAAACCATGCACAAACTTTTCTTTTCTAGTAATTCAAAACACATCCATAAAATAAAATATAATAAAAAATAAGAATTCCTGATAAAATATCAAAAAATAAAAGTATAGAATAATATTAGTCAAATAGACTAATAAATATTATGTTAAAAAAGAATAATGAAAATGATTAGAACTTATTATTCTTTGCTAATCTCTTTACATCAAATACTGCAGTGCTTGCAACTGCCATAACTGCCATTACACCAGCCTGAATCGGATCTGTAACAATCAAATCAGCTTCATCTGTTACACTTCCAGGCATGTTCAAAGTGATGACAATCAAGTCCTCATGCTTTTCCTTTAACTTTCTTACAGTTTCAGTGATCTTACCGCCCATCAGGGACCCTGCAAGGACAAGCACACCAACACGAGGCAATCTGTTTACGGCATCAACTGCCTCTGCAATATTCTCTTCACCAACTAAAGGAATAGTATCCACACTTATACGTTCTCCACGTATATTATGCCTATCTGCCTCTGTAATGGCCCCAACTGCAACTTGAGATACTTGAGCTCCGCCACCAAAAATAAGAACCCTTTTACCGAAAATGTC
>Ga0256407_10006493_pt1 | contig 18018 bp, 21 predicted proteins | sample RumenRJG_04DNA_FD_193489 | JGI IMG/M metagenome (GOLD analysis project Ga0256407, IMG submission 193489) | Bovine rumen microbial communities from Lethbridge, Alberta, Canada - RJG_04 | ecosystem: Host-associated > Mammals > Digestive system > Stomach > Rumen | place: Canada: Alberta...
CGTCAGGATGAGAAAACCCTCCAGGCCATCTTCGACAACCGCACCATCGCTCTCCCCGAGGGAGCCATGAGCCGCCACTACATGGCCCTCATGCTCATCTGTGCCCGTTTGATGGGGGATGAGAAAGCCCTGCAGCAGTATGTCGGTCTGGTGAATGCCGAACTGGGCGACCTCTCACGCCTCCGTGAGAGCAAGGCGGCCACCGACTCCCGTGCTTGGCTCCATATTGCCATGTTCATCGCCACCGGCAAGCCCCATTTCCGCAATCAGGCAAAGGCCTATATCCGCCAGTATAACCCCAAGTCCACCTATCTTCAGCAGTTTGTCAAGCAGAGTTGCAAAACCGCAGGTGAGCGTTGGATCGGCCTGAAGAAGAAACGCGGGACAACTCATCAATAAGAAATAAATTCATAAGATAAAAATATGCAACATCATATCTTCTCCCCTTATCGTGTGTGTCCCTTGGGCGCTCATGTCGACCACCAGCATGGCTTAGTCACTGGCTTCGCCATCGATAAGGGCGTGGACCTGTGGTTTGATATCAACGACGACAGTCATGTACATCTCGAGTCGAAGACATTCGAGGGTATCGTTGATTTTGATATCGATGCCCCCTCTCAGGTGCGAGAGCGTCATTGGGGCGACTATGCCCGTGGAGCCAAGTACGCCCTCAAGAAGCGTTTCGAACTCAAACGAGGCATCACTGGCGTTATCCAGGGCTCACTGCCTGTTGGCGGTCTGAGTTCGAGTGCTGCTGTACTCATCGCTTACGTGATGGCTTTTGCTAAGGCTAACGATATCACCCTCCAACCCTTTGAGGTGGTAAAAATCGCCTCAGAGGCCGAGCGCGAGTATATCGGTCTGAACAACGGTCTGCTCGATCAGGCCTGTATCGCTTTGGGCAAAAAAGATCAACTCTTATTCTTAGATTGCGATTCTAACGAATACCGTTTGATACCATTTGGCGGCCAGCAGCAATCAACGGAAAATTCTCAATTGTCAATTATCAATTCTCAATTGCCTTTTGAGATTGGCATTTTCTTCTCAGGTCTCACCCGTAGTCTCGTCAATAGCGACTACAATCTCCGTGTGTATGAGTGTAAAACCGCCGCATGGAATATGCTTGCTTATACCGAGCAACCCTTGAAGACCTTCGATAAGACCTTCCTGCGCGACATCCCTAAGGCAACCTTTGATAAGACCCGCATCGCGATGCCCGCCCGCTTTGCTCGTCGTGCCGAGCATTTCTACTCAGAATACCGTCGTGTGCGCCAAGGTGTCACAGCCTGGGAAACAGGCAACCTAAAGCTCTTCGGCAAACTATCCTTCGATAGTTGCGAGTCCTCCATCCACAACTACGAGTGTGGTTCCCCTGAACTCATCGCCATCTACGAGATCATGCGCTCCCTCCCCGGAGTCTATGGCGGGCGCTTCTCTGGTGCCGGCTTCAAAGGCGCCTGTATCGCGCTTGTCGATCCTGCCCACAAAACTGAAATCGAAAAGGTCCTCACCGAACGCTACCTCGAGCAGTTCCCCGAATACGAACGCACCTTCCAAGTCTTCTGGGTCAAGCCCGATGATGGAGCCCGTTTTGTATAACGAACACGAAGAATATTTTTAAACGAACACGAATCTCACTAATCTCACGAATAATGATAGTCTATCGACAAGAGAGTTATGAAATCATTGGAGCAGCCTTTGATGTCTATAACAAACTGGGTCATGGATTCTTGGAGGCTGTTTATCAAGAGGCTTTTGAGATAGAACTCAAGAAGAGAGGTATACCCTATGAGCGTGAGAAAGACATAAAAATCTATTATGACGGTCAGGAACTAAAGCAGACCTATAGGGCTGATTTTGTTTGTTATGATAAGATAATCATAGAGCTGAAAGCAGTGTCCGAGTTAGAAGAGGCACATCATGCTCAGGTATATAATTATCTTCATGCAACAAACATGAAGTTGGGCATATTGCTCAATTTTGGAAGTTCTGAAGGATTAGAAAAAGATAGAATAGTGTTATAACGAACACGAATCTAACGGATATAATTAAAACGAACACGAATCTCACTAATCTCACGAATAATGCAGCGGATAAATATTCGTGTAATTCGTGTTCGAAATAAAAAAATAGAAGAATATGAAATGTGTGGTAATAGCTGCAGGATATGCAACGAGGTTGGGAGAGTTGACTAAGAACTTCCCCAAGCCATTGTTGAAGATTGGTAATAATACGATTTTAGGAAGAATGCTCGATGACATCGACCAGATTCCCGAGATCGATGAGCACATCATCATCACGAACCATAAGTTCGCTCCTATTTTTGAGGAGTGGGTTAAAGCGAACACGAATCTCTCGAATGACACGAATAAAAAGATTAGTGAGATTAGTGCAATTCGTGTTCAAAAAGAAAACAGCAATCCGTGTTCAAAATATAAAAAACCAATTACTGTGGTTGACGATGGCACCGAGACCAACGACACCCGCTTAGGTGCTGTCTGTGACCTCCTCTTCGCCATGGACAAACTCAGCATCAATGATGATTTATTAGTCGTTGCTGCAGATAATTTGTTGTTCTTTAGCTTCCAGGAGTTCGTGGATTTCGCCAAAGAAAAAGGCACCTCCTGCATCATGTGCCATGAGCAGCCCTCTATCGAAAAACTCCAGCGCACAGGTGTGGTAGAGCTCGATGCCAGCAATCGTGTCCTCGGCATGGAGGAGAAACCTCAGGTTCCCAAGTCCCACTGGGCCGTCCCTCCCTTCTATATCTACCTGAAGAAGGACCTCGACCTCGTCCGCCACTCCGTCGCCAACGGTTGTGGCAAGGATGCCCCTGGCAATCTGGCCCACTATATGGTGGAACACACCACCATGCACGCTTGGCCCATGAGCGCAGGCCGTTTTGACATAGGAAGCCTTGATACGTATTACGAGGCGGTAGAGAAATACGGAGACCCCTCCAACTCCCCTGTTTAGGGGAGAGAGATGACTCCTATGATAAACAAATTGAAGTAATAACAAATAGAACGTCTCCCTAAACAGGGAGATTTAGAGGGTCTAAATATGCAGAAGATAGAACTTAACGGAAAAACAATCCTTGTCACCGGTGCAGCTGGTTTCATTGGCAGCAACCTCGTGAAGCGCCTGCTCAACGACCTGCAAGGCGCCACCATCGTGGGCATAGACAACATGAATGCCTACTACGACCCCTCCCTCAAGGACTACCGCCTCAAGGAGCTCGAATCTCTTAATTGTCAATTGTCAACTGTCAATTATCAATTCGTAAAAGGTGATTTAGCCGATAAGGCTTTGATCGATTCCCTCTTCTCCCAATATCATTTCGATATCGTGGTGAATCTTGCTGCTCAGGCCGGTGTCCGCTATTCGATCGAGAATCCCGATGCCTATATCCAGTCCAACATGATTGGCTTCTACAATATTCTTGAAGCCTGCCGCCACAGCCGTGACGGAATTGTCAATTGTCAATTGTCAACTGTCAATTACCAAGGCGTCCAGCACCTCGTCTACGCCTCATCCTCCTCCGTCTATGGCGGCAACAAAAAAGTCCCCTTCTCTGTGGACGACCGTGTGGATAATCCTGTATCCCTCTATGCTGCCACCAAGAAGAGCAACGAGCTCTTTGCGCATTGCTACTCTAAACTCTACGATATCCCCACCACAGGCCTGCGTTTCTTTACGGTCTATGGTCCTGCCGGCCGCCCCGATATGGCCTACTTTGGCTTCACCAATAAACTCTTGAAGGGCGAAACGATAAAAATCTTCAACTACGGCAACTGCCGTCGCGACTTCACCTATGTCGATGATATCGTCGAGGGTATTGTCCGTGTGATGGCTGGTGCTCCCGAGCGCAAGAAGGGTGAGGATGGCCTTCCCATTCCCCCCTATGCCGTCTATAACATCGGTGGCGGCCAGCCTGAGAATCTCCTGGACTTTGTACAGATCCTCCAGGAAGAACTAGTGCGTGCTGGTGTCCTGCCCCAGGACTATGACTTCGAGGCTCACAAGCAACTTGTCCCCATGCAGCCAGGTGATGTCCCCACCACCTACGCTGATGCCTCCGCCCTTGAGCGTGACTTCGGCTTCACCCCGAAAATTCCTCTCCGTGAGGGCCTCCGCAAGTTCGCCGAGTGGTACAAACAGTATTACGGATAAACACCTCTCCAGACAATACGATTTCATAAGATAAAACGTTAAATAATTTGGTAACGACACGAAGTCTTACCTTATTGTTTAATTTCTAAAATTTTATCTTATGAACAACAAAATGTTCTTGGCAGCAGCAATGCTGCTCGCAGCCACAAGCTGCACAAACGAGAGTGATGTAACCGTAGTAGAGAACAACGCAGAACAGGTCACAGCTCCTGTCACGGTGCATGTCAATGATTTCTCCATCACACAGGAGGAGATGCCCTCAGGAGGAGGCACAACCCGAGCAGCACAGAATCCGGCTGATTACACGGATGTTGGGGCCATTACGCTGGCGTTCTACGATGCCCAGGGTACTGAGGTGTACAAAACTACTCAGATCAAGGGCGACGGCTCTTACACCACCTTTGGCGAATTCACAGCCAATCTTCAGGTAGGTACCTACACCATGGTGGCTGTGGCCCGCTACTACTATGCAGGCGATGCTTTCACGCTCACCAGCCCCACTGAGGCGGCCTACACCAGCGAGCGTCCTCGCGAGACCTTTGCAGGCACCCAGAGTGTCACTGTGACCAGCGCATCTCCGCTGGATCTCGATGTCACCCTGAATCGTATCAGTTCCTGGCTCAAGATTGTCTCCACCGATGGTCGTCCAGCCAGTGCTACGAAGGTACGCACAACCTTTGCCAAAGGCGGTAAGGGCTTCAACCCCACCACGGGTCTCGCCACTACTGATGCAGGATTCAATCAGACCAACAACCCTTCTACGGCTGTAGGTGCCACGATCGAAGTAAACGCAGTACCGTTCCTCTACACCGATGAGGAGTCGATGACCATCACCATTGAGGCCCTCGATGCCGATGACAACGTGCTCGCCACCCGGGTCGTGAACAACGTCCCGTTCAAGCGCAACCGTCAGACCATCCTGACCGGTGCCGTCTTCACGGCAGATGCATCCGCCGCAGCCTTCAAGCTCGAGACCTCCTGGCTCGATGACGAAACCGTCAACTTCTAACCCTCGGAGGACAAAACCATGGTTAGAAAACTGTTAAGTATGTGTGCATGTCATGCACACCCCACCGTTAAGTCAGTATACACTGGCGCACGCCCCTTTGTCCATTGCGTGTGCATTTTATGCACACTCCTGTCCCTCTCCTCCTGCGAGAAGGCCATCACCGACGAAGACAGTGTGGTCAGCGGTTCACCCGCTGACAAAAACGCCAACCTGACAGTCACGGTCTTCAGCATCGAGAAGACGCCCTTCGGCACCCTCACGCCTGGGGCTTATGCCCCTGCTAAGCGTGCTGCTCCTGCTACTCGTGCTGCCACCCCTGCCTCCGAGGCCTGCACCCGCCTTAACTTCGCCATTTACGATGAAGGCGGCTCGCGCGTAAAGCAGGTCAACCAGACCTCTGCCGAAGCCGATTTCGGCAAGGCCTCCTTCCAGCTCGCTGAGGGCGACTACCTCCTGGTGGTCGTAGGGCATAGCGCCAGTGGCAACCCCACGATGACCGACCCCACCAAGGTCCAGTTCACCAACGCCACAGGCTATACAGATACCTATCTCTGCTGTGCCAAGGTGACCATCGGTGAGGAAAAGGTGGACTACCAGGTCTCCCTCGACCGGATCACGGCCCTCTGTCGCTTTGTGCTGACAGACACCGAGATTCCCGCTGAGGTCAAGAAGATGCAGTTCTACTACACCGGAGGCTCTGGTGCCTTCAACGCCACTACGGGTCTCGGTTGTGTCAACAGCAAGCAGGACGTGAAGTTCGACATCACTTCTGCCCAGAAGCAGTTCGACCTCTACACCTTCCTGCACGACTTGGAAGGCACCATCCATCTCACAGTGAGTGCGCTCGATGCTTCGGGCGTCGAGATAACCCAGCGCGACTTCGATGTGCCCATGCAGCAGAACTATATCACGTGGCTCTCAGGTCTCTTCTTCGGTGGTAGCTCAACCACAGGTAGCACCACCATCACTGGTGTAACTATCAACACCGACTGGGCTGGCGAGACCCACATCACCTTCTAAACTACTCAGGGGCAGGTCCCCGCAGGCACCCCCTTAGGGCTCCTGCCCCTCTGTTCTGTAAGTTGAGATGTTATTAACGTGCCAATTAATGGCAATTAATGTTGAAAGTAGAAAAGAAAAATGGAAAAGAATTCAAAAATATATGTCGCTGGCCACAGAGGCATGGTGGGTAGCGCGATAGTTCGCGAGCTCCAGCGCCAAGGCTATACCAATATCATCACCCGTACCCACAAGGAGCTCGACCTCACCCGCCAGGAGGCCGTTGAGGCCTTCTTCGCCCAGGAGCGCCCCGAGTACGTGTTCCTCGCCGCCGCCAAGGTAGGCGGCATTGTCGCTAACCAGTCCGCCCTTGCCGACTTCATGTACGACAACATGATCCTCGAGATGAACGTCATCCATGCCGCTTGGAAGAACGGCTGCAAGAAACTCGAGTTCCTTGGCTCCTCGTGCATCTACCCCCGCATGGCTCCCCAGCCCATGCCCGAGAGCTGCCTGCTCACCAGCGAGCTCGAGAAGACCAACGAGGCCTATGCCCTCGCCAAGATCTCCGGTCTCAAGTATTGCGAGTTCCTCAATCGCCAGTACGGTACCGATTATATCTCCGTCATGCCTACTAATCTCTATGGCCCTAACGACAATTATCACCCCGAGCACTCCCATGTGCTGCCCGCCCTCATCCGTCGTTTCCACGAGGCCAAGGTCTCCGGTGCCCAAAGTGTCACCTGCTGGGGCGATGGCTCACCGCTGCGAGAATTCCTCTATGTCGATGACCTCGCCAACCTCTGTGTGTTCCTCATGAACAACTATAGCGGCAACGAGACCGTCAATGCCGGCACCGGCAAGGAATTGACCATTAAGGCACTTACAGAATTGGTTGCCAAGGTTGTGGGCTATGAAGGCAAGATAGAGTGGGATACCACCAGACCTAATGGCACCCCTCGCAAACTGCTTGACGTAAGCAAAGCAGCCAAACTCGGGTGGACGTATAAGACCGAGTTAGAGGAAGGTATCCGTCTCTCATACAAGGATTTTCTCGAAAATCCCATGCGAGCAGAAAGATAAGGCTTAAAAGGCCGGCCTCGTAGAAATGACGGAACCTGATAGCCCCAAAAGCCCGAAACAAAAGTACAGACGGACAGACCGCTGACCATTTTGCTGACGTCAGCAAAATGATAGATGACCATTTTATTGACGCCAATAAAATCATAGTTATTCGCCCCATACAGCAGCGGGGGTGGGATGGCATCCCAACCATAGGGGCAACGTAGGGCCGGGGCCCTACCCAGGGGCGAGCCCCACCACCTGCACAAGCGGGGAAATTTAATAATACGATTATGACACAATTATCTGATAAAGACCATAAGGCACAGATGGCTGACATGAAGTCGTTCGACGAGGAGATGCCCTCGATTGGCATTTTCTGGTACGACCCTCAGGATCACACGCTGTTTGGCGTTGGCAAGAAGGAACTTACCCCCCAGATGGTGGAGGAGGCGGCCGACAAGGGGCTTCCCTTCATCAATTACCCCACACTGCATCGCAAGGTGTGGGCTAAGGAGTATTTCCGTGCCCAGGCCAAGCATGTCCCCTCTAAGTTTACGGGCGACTATACGCAGGTGCCTCGTGGGCGTGTGGCTTGGAATATCGACAAGTTCATTGTGCTTGTGGGTCACTGGGCTGAGCCTGTGCAGGAGGAGCTCTCGCAGTTGATCGAGGATACCTTCCACTTGCCGTACTTCGAGTTCGTGTATGACGAGCACTGGGACCTGGGCCACGGCTGGAGTGGCGATATGCCCGGCACACGGTAGGTTATTAGCCCCCTTCAGGGGCGTTCAATGGGGGATGGCATCCCAATCCATAGGGGCGACGTAGGGCCGAGGCCCTTCCCAGGGGCGAGCCCCTGGGCTATGTTATTAGCCCCCTTCAGGGGCAATCTAAAAAAAATAAAACAGCGATGTCCCCACCACCTATGCTGATGCCACAGCCCTTGAGCGCGACTTCGGCTTCACGCCAAAGATAACCTTGCGCGAGGGCCTGCGCCATTTCGCCGAGTGGTACGCTGAATTCTACGGAACAAGGAGCTAAACAGCACTTATGAGGTTGTGTTCCGTTGGGGGTAGAATACACATAGAATACAGGTAGAATACTTGTAGAAGAGAGAGAGAGGGAGATTCTTGTTAAAAATGGTTAAACAAAACCTCTGGTTTTTACCTTTCGTTGCAAGGGAGATGCAAGGGACATGGAAGGGAGATGAGAGGGACAAGATACGGAGAGAATTAATAGTTAAGGTGTGTTAATGAAATGATAATGACAGGAGCTAGGCTCCTGTAAAGCGGTGGAAGCGCGAGAAGAGAAAAAGAATAAAATAAAAACAAAGATACAATGAAGATACTTGTAACGGGCGCGAAGGGGTTCGTTGGGAAGAACCTCTGTTGGTCACTGAAGAATATTGCCGAAGGCAAGGATAGACGGTTCCCGGATCTACGGATTGACGCGGTGTTTGAGTATGATTTCCCATCGCTTCTCCACTTTTTTACCGCCACTGATACTCAGCAAGTTATGAAAAGAGAGCCGATTTTCCCACAACATTTCCACAACAATTTCATTTGTCGGGAGGGAAAAGGGAATAAAGCCCCAAAGATGGCATTTAAGACGTTGTAAAGAAAACTTCAGCCGTCAGCCATCATACATCTGACATCTCTGCCGCTAAGGTACAAAAAAATTTTGAAATACGCAAGCAGAATATTAAATTCTTACTTCTTACACCTCTTACTTCGACTATGTCAATAATCTCAGATGCGATACAAGCAAAATGCCTCGCCTTCAGCGACCGCATAATAAAGCTCAATGACTACTTGCTGGCACAGGCTGCGATGGAGCATGAGAAATATAAGAAAGAATTGAGGCAACGTAAGCCTGGACAAAAGACATCTTACATCTTACATCTTCCATCTTCCATCCCACTTCATTTGCAATCCGTGTCAAATCTCTGCAATCAGTTACTTCGGGCAGGAACCAGCATTGGAGCCAATAATGCCGAGGCATGTAACGGCATTAGTAAAGCTGACTTCAAATCAAAGTCATATATAGCCTTAAAAGAAGCCAGAGAATCATTATATTGGATTGACCTACTTCATCGGAATGGCTACCTGACTGATGAGCAATATCGGTCAATCTACGCAGATGCAGAAGAATTAGTGAAAGTATTGACGCACAGATGTAAGAAACTTGATAATGTAGGCGGTAGTGAGAAATGAAGTCATCATCCATTATACTTCATCCATCATACATCTCTTATTACATCATCCATCATCCATAAAACATCATACATCTTACGTTCGATACTGCCAGTCAGAACAAATATTGAAAATACACTTTTACAATGAAGATTTTAGTAACTGGTGCTAAGGGGTTCGTTGGAAAGAACCTTTGTTGGGCATTGAAGAACATACAGGCTGGGAAGGATAAGACGCATCCTGGACTGACTGTAGAAGCGGTGTATGAGTATGATTTGGACTCTACACCTGAGGAATTGGATGCTTGGTGCAAGGAATGCGACTTTGTGTTCAATCTGGCGGGCGTGAACCGCCCGAAGGAGCAGAGCGAGTTCATGGAAGGGAACTTTGGGTTTGCTTCCACATTGCTCGATACACTGAAGAAGTATGGAAATATTTGTCCCGTGATGCTGTCATCAAGCCAGCAGGCTTCACTGACTGGTCGTTTCGGCAACTCGGAGTATGGTCGCAGTAAGAAGGCTGGTGAAGACTTGTTCCTCGATTATAGCAAGGAAACTGGCGCTAAGGTTCTGGTGTACCGCTTCCCAAATCTGTTTGGTAAGTGGTGCCGTCCTAACTACAACTCAGCCGTAGCTACTTTCTGTAATGCGTTTGCTAATGACCTGCCTTATACTGTCAATGACCCAAGTGTAGAGTTGGAATTGCTCTATATTGATGACCTCGTTGACGAGATGATTGCTGGACTGGAAGGAAAAGAGCATCATTGTGAGTTTGATGGTCTTGACGTTCTTCCGCAGGCAGACGGTAAGTATTGCTATTGCCCGATTACGCACCATGTTACTTTGGGCGAGATTGTCGAACTCCTGAAAGGTTTCGCAGAGCAGCCCAAGACCCTGATGATTCCTGAGATACCTGCTAATAGCTTTGCAAAGAAGTTGTATAGCACCTATCTGAGTTACCTGTCCTACGAGAAAACCGCGTTCTCGCTGAAGATGAATGTGGATGAAAGAGGTTCTTTCACTGAGCTGGTGCATACGCTGAATGCGGGCCAGGTGAGTATTAATATCAGCAAGCCTGGCATTACAAAGGGTCAGCACTGGCACAACACGAAGTTCGAGCAGTTCATTGTGGTGAAGGGACATGGACTGATTCAGCAGCGCAACCTCAATGATCCTGATGGTAAGGTCTTGGAATGGGAAGTAAGCGGTGACAAGATTGAAGCTGTACACATGCTTCCTGGCTATACACACAATATCATTAATTTAAGCGATACCGAAGACCTCGTAACAGTCATGTACTGCAACGAAATCTTTAATCCAAACAAACCAGATACATTTTTTGATCCTGTAAAGTAAACGATATGGCAAAATTTAAAGAGAATGGGAAGCTGAAGCTTCTGATAATTGTTGGTACGCGCCCGGAGATAATCCGCTTGGCGGCGGTTATTAACAAGTGCCGTCAGTACTTTGACTGTCTGCTGGCACATACTGGTCAAAACTATGACTATAACCTCAATGGGGTTTTCTTTAAGGATTTGAAGCTGGCTGACCCTGATGTGTATATGGAGGCCGTAGGTAATGACCTGGGTGAGACGATGGGCAACATCATTGCCAAAAGCTACCAGCTCATGGTGGAGGTAAAGCCCGATGCAGTTCTTGTTTTGGGCGATACCAACAGCTGTCTGTCAGTTATTGGCGCGAAGCGCCTGCATATCCCCATCTTCCACATGGAGGCTGGTAACCGCTGTAAGGACGAATGTCTGCCAGAGGAGACCAACCGCAGAATCGTTGACATCATTTCTGATGTGAACATGGCATATAGCGAGCACGCACGTAGATATTTGGCAGATACCGGTTTGCCCAAGGAGCGTACATACGTGACTGGCAGCCCGATGGCAGAGGTGCTACACAACAACCTTGCTGAGATTGAGGCAAGCGATATTCACCAGCGTCTGGGCTTGGAGAAAGGCAAGTACATTCTCCTGAGCGCACATCGTGAGGAGAATATCGATACAGAAAAGAACTTTATGTCGCTCTTTACCGCTATTAACAAGATGGCAGAGAAGTATGATATGCCTATCCTGTATTCATGCCATCCACGTTCAAGAAAGCGTTTGGAGGCTTCAGGTTTCCAATTAGATAAGCGTGTCATTCAGCATGAGCCTCTTGGCTTCCATGACTACAACTGCTTGCAGATGAATGCCTTTGCAGTCGTTTCCGACTCAGGCACACTGCCTGAGGAGAGCAGCTTCTTCACCTCTGTTGGTCATCCTTTCCCTGCTGTGTGCATCCGCACCAGCACCGAGAGGCCGGAGGCCCTCGACAAAGGCTGTTTCGTGCTGAGTGGAATTGATACCAAGGGCTTGCTCCAGAGCGTAGATATAGCCGTTGAGTTGATTAAGGATGGCAACCATGGAATTCCAGTGCCTGATTATGTTGATGAAAATGTATCAACGAAGGTTGTACGTATCATCCAGTCATATGTTGGCGTAGTCAACAAGATGGTCTGGCGCAAGGAACTCTAATCGACCACGGTTATTATATATAGCGAACACGAATCTCACGAATAACACGAATAAAAGATTAGTTAGATTTGATAGATTCGTGTTCAAAGAAAAAGAATATGATAATCCACAAGGAAGAAAGCTATAAGATAGTAGGAGCAGCCTTTAAGGTGTATAACAACCTTGGTGCAGGCTTCCTTGAAGCGGTTTATCAAGAAGCGTTAGAGATTGAGTTCCAGCGACAGGGAATACCTTACGAAAGAGAGAAAGAGCTAAAGATACAGTACGACGGCATTGAACTTAAGCAAACCTATAAAGCAGACTTTGTATGCTTTGGGAAGATAATTGTGGAATTGAAGGCGGTAAGCGAACTTGATGACGCTCACCGATCTCAAGTTTACAATTACCTTCATGCCACAGGTTTCAAACTGGGGCTATTGCTTAACTTCGGTTATGCCGACGAACTACAACACGAACGCATAGTGATTTAATTCGTTAGATTCGTACGATTCGTGTTCGAATAGATAATAAATAATTAAATAATATGAGTTTGTTTAAAGACAAAGTCCTTCTGATTACGGGAGGCACGGGAAGTTTCGGTAACGCAGTACTTAACCGTTTTTTGAAGACCGACATAGGCGAGATCCGCATTTTCTCGCGCGACGAGAAGAAACAGGACGATATGCGTCACGACTTTCAGGCACGTATGCCGGAGGTAGCCAACAAGATTAAGTTCTACATTGGTGACGTGCGCAACAAGAGCACACTGAAGTACGCCATGAAAGGTGTGGACTATGTGTTCCATGCTGCCGCCTTGAAGCAGGTGCCCAGCTGTGAGTTCTTCCCGATGGAGGCTGTAAAGACCAATGTGATTGGTACGGACAATACACTGGATGCCGCCATTGATGCAGGAGTGAAGTGTGTTATCTGTCTGTCAACGGACAAGGCAGCATATCCTATCAACGCCATGGGTATCACCAAGGCGATTGAGGAGAAGATTGCTGTGGCTAAGAGCCGCCTGAGTGGTGACACAAAGATCTGCTGCACCCGTTATGGCAATGTGATGTGTAGCCGTGGTTCTGTGATTCCTTTGTGGATTGACCAGATTCGTAAGGGCAATCCTATCACCTTGACTGAGCCTAAGATGACTCGCTTTATCATGAGCCTCGAAGAGGCTGTTGACCTTGTTCTCTTCGCTTTTGAGAATGGTAAGAATGGTGATATTCTGGTTCAAAAGGCTCCTGCTTGCACTATCCAGACACAGGCCGAGGCTGTCCGTGACCTCTTCAAGCATCAGGCTCCAGAGGGAACTGAACCCGAAATTAAGGTGATTGGCATTCGTCATGGCGAGAAGATGTATGAGACCTTGCTCACCAAGGAGGAGGCTGCCAAGGCCATCGACATGGGTAACTTCTACGCCGTACCTGCTGATAATCGCGACTTGAACTACGATAAGTATTTCAAGGAAGGTGATACCAAACGTGCCACTATCGAAGAGTTCAACTCTGACAATACAAAACGTCTGAACCTCGAAGAGACTAAGGCTAAGATTGCCAGCCTCGAATACATTCAGAACGAGCTGAATGGTATTCCTAACCTGGTATAATAAGAAAAGGAAATTATATAATAAGGGGGTCGTTACAGACACAGTTGCCCTTATGGGCTGCAGAGTCTTCCACTCTGAGAATCGTATAACCTAGCCGCACAAACGTAAAGCAGTATATTTTTTTCCTGAAGTTATAAGACAATGAACGAGTTACATAACGACGTATCAAACCTTGTGATAGTAGGGTCTTGGAATAAGGACATATTCACTCCCGAATGGGTAAAGGAGTATTTACTAGATGGTCAGGATTTTCAAGTGCTCTTTCCTATGAATTCTCTCAATTCGTTGAAGTTTGATGTAGTTACCAAGTATTCATTTGCTATCAACTTAAACAGACTTGAATTCCAGATTCATGACAGCAGTGACGGAGCATCAAGAGAGATGATAGCGACAGCAAGGAAACTATTGAGAAGCCTTGTACATACTCCTATTGCTTCTTTTGGTGTGAACTTCGTTTATAAATCTGAAAGACAGGGATTGTTGAACGGAATATCACATACCGAAGAAATAAAGGAACACCTAACCGCCGAAGTAGAATCAACAGAGGTGACACGGGTGTTTAAGTTGGGACAAGGAAAAGTTCTCAATTTTAAAGTGATTCAGAAAGGAATAGATACATACTTCGATTTTAATTATAGCTACAATGTAAAGAATGCTCAGAACCTTCTTGATGTGTTAGGCGATGATGATGACATTATAATCAGAAAGCGTAAAGATTCTGTTGATATTCTTAATTCGGTGTATGGAAATGAATAACATCGTTAACAATTCTGGCGTTACAGGTCCTCAGGAATATCGTTCGGTTGATGATATCATTATCAACCATGATAATCCTATAATTGAGACGTCGAGTTATAACCAGGTAAAAGCAGGGTATAGGCCTGGAGAGGTACCACCATTGCAGATTAAGGCAGATTCAGACCCTGCAAACATTGTGTCTGTTTTCGACGTGGCTCAGTACGTCCTTTCAAGGCTGGAAGACCCCTGCACTACAATGAAACTCCACAAGCTACTGTACTATTGCCAGGCATGGTATCTAGTATGGGAGGATAAACCCCTGTTCAGAGAGGATATAGAAGCTTGGGCCAATGGGCCGGTAATCAGAGCACTCTTCAATTTCCATCAGGGCATGTACTGGGCCACACCAGACCAGCTGACATTGGGGAATCCTTCAAAACTGAATGATGTTCAGAGAGAAGATATTAACAATGTTCTAGCATTTTATGGAAATAAGACCTCGCAGTGGCTTATAGACCAGACCCATATAGAAGCACCTTGGCGCAACGCGCGTAAAGGATTGCTTCCGAACGAACGTGGTAACAGAATAATACCATTGGAAGCAATGAGCGAGTATTATAGTTCCCTGAAATAAATGCCACAAAAGACTAAGAATATACCTTCCAGCGCTGCTGCAGTAGGAGCTATAGATAAGAGTCCAGTTGCCCAGACCGTTGATTATACCAACACTTATCCTTGTTGGCGTATCAGCAATTTTGATAAGGATGGTCCTTGGGGCTTGAATTCATTTTTGAATTTCACATTCCGCTATAATCACAGCACATATCAGGCAGTATTCAATTCAGGAATACAGGAAATAGATAATGCATTAGATCAACTAAAGGGTAAGCAAATATCTAATAGAGAAGAGTTTTGGGATAAGGTCAAGTCACTGTGTTCATGCGATATACCTATTGAAATTATAGAGAGAATAGAGGACGAAATAATATGTAATGTTTTTACGGAAAAGATTTATCCTAAGCTTCTGCAATTTGAAACGATGACATGGGATGAAATTAGGCAACAAACTCATGGCGGTAAGGGTAAATCCAGCAGTCATAACATTGATGTTGATGATTTAAATCCAAAGGCAAAGGAACGGTTGAAAATACTGAAATTTGATGATCGCGATAAAATATATTCGCTACGCTTAGAGGGTACAGTTCGCATTTTTGGTTTTAAAGAGTTGAATTATCTGGATATAATATGGATAGATCTTAATCATGAGGTCTGTCCTTCAAAAAAGAAATAAAAACAACAGTTTAATATGGCAAAATCTAAAAAAGAGATTATTAATGATATTGATAATCATTTGCAAAAGAGTGGCAAGCGGTATTACTCGGATTTTTACATTGGAATAACGAATGATATTGAGCGGCGGTTGTTTACAGAGCACAATGTTAATAAGGAAACAATGTGGTGGATTTATCGTACGGCGAATAGCAAGGCTGTAGCTCAGGAAATAGAAGAATACTATTTAGAAAAGGGAATGCAAGGAAATACGGGTGGAGGAACGGATGATTCATGCATTGTTTATTGCTATGCTGTAGGTCCAACAACATACGATCATTAAATATTCGTGCATATGGCAAAGAAGTTTGGATCAGGAGAAAGTAGTGTAAAATTCTCCAAAAGACCTCAATTTACAAGGAATCGCTTTGTCGCTTTCCTTGATATAATGGGATTTAAGGACAGAGTCGCTCGAAATGATCATAATGAGATTCTCAAAGAGTTAGAATTATTTCAAAGTAATATATCCCAGTATGTAAGTTATCATCGCAATGCTAATGTTCAAATAGCTTTATTCTCAGATAGCATATTGATATATAGCCAGGATGATACCGTGGACAGTTTACATGCTTTGGCAGATATTACAAGTCATATCATGATGTATGCCATCCAGCAGGAAAAACCGATTCCATTAAAGGGCGCAATTGCTGCTGGTCGTATGACTTGTAACCAAACGAAACAATTATACTTTGGTCAGGCTTTAATAGATGCATATTTACTGGAAGAAAATGTAAAGTACTATGGAGTACTTGTCCATCATAGTGCTGAAAAGTACATAAAGAAAGAGGATTTTAAAGAGTTCCGAGATATAAAAGCTCCTCTAAAGAGTGGTGAGATTGCTCACTATGAATTACATTGGTATGATGCAGTTATTAAAAAGGAGGGGAAAAATGAAAAAACGGTAAAAGAATGCTTGAATAATCTTAGACTGACTGTTTCTGATGAGCCTCGTAAATATATCGATAATACACAAAAAGTTATTGATATCCATTAATCTATCAACCATCTTAAACTCTTAAACTCTTGAAGCATATTATAAGAATTCTCAAATTCTCTAATTCTTGATGGCAAATAACATTTTTGAGCAGTTTGAAGAGGCCTATTCTCGCTGGTCTATATTAGATAAGGTTGGGAAGGAGATGCAGTTGGAGGGGCTGTGGCAGCAGACGAGTGCTGCATACAATTATCTCTTCCAGGTGTATCAGAACAGAGGTTATCTCACTCCTCGCGAAGCTGATTATGCCAATCAGATAAGCCAGATGCTGATGGCACTCCAGAGTCAAAAGATGAAGGTTGACCAAGAATTGGCTAATGAGATGCTGAAACATCTAGTGAAGATGATAGCAAAACAATTATAAATGCCCCGACAGTCACGTAAACCCTCAGGCACAGGCATCCATCATGTGATGATGCGAGGCATCAATCACCAGAACATATTCGAGGATGCTGAGGACTATTACCAGTTCATGACTACCCTTGACAGGGTTCGTGTTCAGTATGATGACATGGGCCTGCCTTGTGGCACCAGTTGCACCATATATGCCTATTGCCTCATGTCCAATCACTTCCATTTGCTCATTCGTGAGCGCAACGAGCAGATAGGCGAAGTTGTCAAGCGTCTGGCCAGTAGCTACGTTTACTATTATAATCATAAGTACCTGCGCGATGGCCACCTCTTTAAGGAACGCTTCAAGTCAGAGCCGGTCAACGACATGGCCTATTTTACGATGTTGCTGCGGTATATCCATCAGAACCCACTGAAAGCGGGTATAGTTGAGAAGGTAAAAGACTACGAATACAGCAGTTGGGGCGAATACCAAGGTACGGTAGATCCTGCATTCCAGATATGTGATATAAGGACGGTATTGAACAGAATACCTCTGAACGACCTTGAGGCTTGGGTCAATGACCCGCTGCCTGATGATTACAACTTTCTGGACAACGAGAACGAAAGACCACGGCTGAGACTCTCAGACGATCAGGTGTGGCAAGAGATAATAAAACTTGCAGGAGTAACCTGCAGCAGTGATTTTCAAAAATTAGAAAGACAATTACAACGCGAAACGTTAGGGCAGTTGCGAGAACTTGGAGCCTCAGTGCGCCAGTTGGAACGGCTGACAGGCATCAGCAGGGGAATCATCCAGTTCGTATGACATGTACCCTATGACACGTACCTGTCCCTTGTCATACTAGGTAATTGCAGCTGTTATTATCTCCATCCTGAGTTTTCCGTCATATCCTCAGATTGCTTGACGATAATACTAGAGTAGAAAAGGATGTTGAATCATCAAAGCAGCTGAATGCTGAAGGATGTGATGGCATTTCAATCTTGTATATTGACCTAGTGCGTGATAAAAATAACGATAAAGAAAAGAGATGAAAGTAGCATATACACTGGCAGGTA